>ENA-UOJV01000363-UOJV01000363.1-human-gut-metagenome-genome-assembly--contig:-C82-NODE-363-length-68539-cov-15.794419_pt1 | contig 68539 bp, 69 predicted proteins | sample MGYA00242356_ERZ723903 | MGnify/ENA metagenome assembly ERZ723903
AGATCACCGCCGAGGGCAAGAGCACCTGCCGCATCAACGGGATGCCTGCCACCGCCGCTGTCCTGCGGGAGCTTTGCGGCGGACTTATCAACATCAATGGCCAGCACGACTCGGTGGGTCTGCTGAATCCAGCCCGGCATGAGGGCATTCTGGACGCTTACGCCCAGAACAGCGCGGAATATCAGGCATACTATGTCATCTATCGGGAGCTGGTGGGGGTCAAGAAAACGCTGGACGCCATGATCACCGACGAGGGCGAAAAGCAGCGCCGTATCGACCTGCTGAGCTATCAGGTGCAGGAGATCGACGATGCAGCGTTGACGGCAGGGGAGGAGCAGACGCTGGAAAGCCGCCGCAAGGTGCTGGCGAATGCGTCCACCATCCGGGACCGCATTGCCCAGTGTTACGCGCTGCTCTCGGGCGGCGACGAAGCCCCCGGTGCCGTTGACCTTCTGGGAGAAGCCTCCAATGCCGTGGATGCAGCGGCCCAGCTCGACGGAGAGCTGTTTGCCGGTGCGGGCCAGCTGCTCGACCTCTATTACACCGCAAAGGACGTCGCCGCCGACCTCATCGGCCGTCTGGACGCTTACGACACCAACGACGCAGAGCTGGACGAGATCGAGCAGCGCATCGATCTTATCTACAAGCTCCGGCGGAAATACGGCGATACAGTAGAGGACATCCTCGCGTTTGGCGAGCGGGCACGGCAGGAGCTGGAGATGATACAGTCCTCGCAGGAGAGGGTGGAGCATCTGCAGAAGGAGCAGCGCCGTCTCTATACCCTCGCGCGGGAAAAGGCGGAGCTTCTGACCCAGACCCGGCTGAAGGCGTTTGAAGAGCTGAACAAGCGCATCTCTGACACATTGGACTTTCTGAATATGCCGGGCGTGCGGATGACGCTCCGCCATACGCGGGGGCCGCTGGCCAGTCACGGACAGGACAGCATCGAGTTTTATATCTCCACGAACCCCGGCGAAGCCCCGAAGCCTCTGGCGAAGATCGCCTCAGGCGGCGAGCTGAGCCGTATCACCCTCGCCATCAAGAATGCGATGGCCGACAAGGACGCTGTGCCGACCGTCATCTACGACGAGATCGACAGCGGCGTTTCCGGCAAGGCGGCCAGCCGCATCGGTGAGGTGCTGCGCCAGAGTGCCGAGGGTCATCAGATCCTTTGCATCACCCACACGGCCCAGATCGCTGCGCTGGCAGACTGCCATCTGCTCATCCAGAAGAACATCACGAATGAGCGTACCTACACCGAGATCCACCCGCTGGACGAGAATGGACGGGTGGAGGCGCTGGCCCGCCTCATTTCCGGCGACCATGTCACGGAGCTTTCGCTGGCCAACGCCCGGGAAATGCTGGGCTGGAGCGCCGGGAAATAAGCAAGCGCTTTTGTGCTTGACATTCCCACAGGGATGTGCTAAACTGAATCTCGTTGAAAGGCGAAGATGGGAACCGAGTACCCTGATGCGCTCTGCCCAGAGAGGCCCCGGCTGGTGAAAGGGGCTGCAGAGACGCAGGCGAAATACGTCCCTGAGCCGCAGGCTGAACGAATAGTAGGCTGTGCCGCGTGCGAGCGTTACAAACGCAGGAGTGTCACTCTACTCTGGGGTGTGCACTCGTGAGGCCGTCTCTGTGAAGAGGCGGCAAACAGAGGTGGTACCGCGAATTTTATCGCCCTCTGCCAATTTATTTTGGCGGAGGGCGTTTTGTTTTTCCCTCTGCCCGACAAAACAGGAGGAAATTTCTTATGACTCTGTACGAAGAACTGAAAGCCCGCGGTCTGGTGGCCCAGATCACCGATGAGGAGATCATCGACCTCATCAACAACGGCAAGGCTACCTTCTACATCGGCTTCGACTGCACCGCCGACAGCCTGACCGCCGGACATTTCATGGCCCTGACCCTGATGAAGCGCCTGCAGATGGCAGGCAACAAGCCCATCGCCCTCATCGGCGGCGGCACCACCATGATCGGTGACCCCTCCGGCCGCACCGATATGCGCAAGATGCTGACCAAGGAGGACATTGCCCACAACGCTGCCTGCTTCAAGAGGCAGATGGAGAAGTTCATCGACTTCTCTGAGGGCAAGGCCCTGATGCTGAACAACGCCGACTGGCTGCTGAACCTGAACTATGTCGAGCTGCTGCGCGATGTGGGCGCCTGCTTCTCCGTCAACAATATGCTGCGTGCCAAGTGCTACGAGCAGCGCATGGAGAAGGGCCTGTCCTTCCTTGAGTTCAACTACATGATCATGCAGAGCTACGACTTCTACTACATGTTCCAGCACTACGGCTGCAATATGCAGTTCGGCGGCGATGACCAGTGGAGCAATATGCTGGGCGGCACTGAGCTGATCCGCCGCAAGCTGGGCAAGGATGCCTACGCCATGACCATCACCCTGCTGACCGATTCTCAGGGCAAGAAGATGGGTAAGACCGCCGGCAACGCCGTCTGGCTTGACCCCAACAAGACCAGCCCCTTCGAGTTCTATCAGTACTGGCGCAACGTCGGCGATGCAGATGTCATGAAGTGCATCCGGATGCTGACCTTCCTGCCGCTGGAGCAGATCGATGAGATGAGCACCTGGAAAGATCAGCGCCTCAACGAGGCCAAGGAGATCCTTGCCTTCGAGCTGACCAAGATGGTCCACGGCGAGGAGGAGGCCAACAAGGCGCAGAACGCAGCCCGCGCACTGTTCAGCGGCGCTGCCGGAGACACCGAGCATATGCCCGGCACCCAGCTGACCGAGGCCGACCTGACCGATGGTGCCATCGGCATCCTGACCCTGATGGTCAAGGCTGGTCTGGCCGCTTCCAACGGCGAGGCCCGCCGTCTGGTCGTGCAGGGCGGCGTTCTGGTGGATGGCGAAAAGGTCACTGCCCCCACGGCAAGCTTCACTGCCGAGCAGCTGTCCAAGGGCATCGTCATCAAGAAGGGCAAGAAGGTCTACCACAAGGTGAGCCTGTAAGCTTCTGGTAAAACAATAGCCCCGGCTGTCTTCTCTCTGTGACAGGAGAGGGGACAGCCGGGGCTTTTTCATACAAAAGTCTCCCCTGTCCCGCACAGGACAAGGGAGACTCGTTTTTATTCAGGTCACAGCTCGTAAGCCTTCTTCAGGACTTCATAGGCAGCATCCTCATTCTCAGAACGGACAAGCAGGGAAATGTCAAGGTCGCTGGTAGTGATGAGCAGCACCTCGATGCCTGCCATTGCCAGAGCATTCAGGGCACGCGCGGCAACACCGCAGCTGGTGACCATCTCTTCTCCGAAGAGGTTCAGCTTGGAGTAGCCCACGCTGATGAGGGGAGAGGCCTTGGCATCCTTGTTGAGATTCGCGGCAGAGATGGCCTTCATCACCAACGGCAGATCGCTGCTGGATGCCGTGAAGCTGAAGTCCATGCTGGTACCGTGGGGGGCGCTCTGGCTGATCATATCCACCACAACGCCGGTGTCGGCGAAGATCTGCAGATAACGAGCCATCGTGTTGCCCTTGAACTCGGCATCCTGCACGCTGATCATCATCAGGCTCGGCTCGATATTGATTTTGGAAACACCGTACATAGTAAACACTCCATTCTGCCCATCGGGCGTTCTGATTCAAACTTTATGTAAGCTCCAAAAATTCGCTGTTGATGTAGGTCTGTGCCGTCTGGCGGATGTAATCGTATCCGAAGTTTGGGTAGGCAGCGCGGACGCCATGGGCCTTTGCAAGCTCCGGCGTGTAATCCCGGAACAGATAGGTGCGGACGTTGGACTTTCCGGCGTCATAGTGGGTCACTGTCACATGGAGCTTCGGGCCGCGCACCGCGCAGCGGACGCTTCCGTCCGGCTCGGTGGTCTGCTCTAGATCCAGTGTCAGGACCGCGCCGATGAGCTGGTCGGGTTTGCTCTGGGTGCTCAGGAAATTTCCCAGCGAATAGGCCACAAAGACGTTCCGCCCATCGGCTGCGGTGCGCCATTCGGCGTCCTGCAGAACGTGCGGGTGGGTGCCGATGATCACATCCGCGCCCCAGTCGGCCAGAGACTGAGCTAAGATGCGCTGTGCCTGCGTGATGTTGTGGCTGTCCTCGACGCCCCAGTGTACGCCGACCACCACAAAATCGGCCGTCTGCCGGGCCGCCCGCACCTGCTGCTCCATGACATCCTGCTGGCTGGTGTAGATGATGTTTGCGGTCATCTTGCTGTTCCGGGGGATGCCGTTGGTGTGCTCGGTGTAGGAGAGGTACGCGATCTTTACGCCGTCCACGGTCTGGATGGGGATGCGGCCATAGTCCACCTCGCCCTTCCACAGGCCGGTGGTGATCACATCCTCGGGCATCGTCTCCCAGAACCGGAGGGTAGCGGCAATGCCCGCAGCCCCCTTGTCGTAGGTGTGATTGTTCGAGAGGCTGAACACCCGGAAACCTGCCCGGTAAAGCGCTTCGGCGCACTCACCGGGAGTCGAGAAGCAGGGGTAGGTAGAGGGCGCAAGCTCTTTGCTGCAGAGCGTCTCCTGATTGATCCAGTTGATGTCCTGCTGTGCATAGAAATCGAGCAGATTCGCGTAGCAGTAATCGAAGCTGTATCCTTCGCCCTCTGCAGCCCGCCGGGCGGCCTGCGAATAGATGGGTGCATGGATGAGGTTGTCCCCTGTAGCCGAGAAGCGCAGTGTCGTGACGACAGGCTGCGGCTCAGGCACAACAAGCTCCTCCGAAACAGCAGGGGACTCCGCCTCCGTTGCCGGAGGAACTGCATCCACGATGCGGCGGGGCCAGAGGCGCAGAGAGAGCAGCGCCGATACGGCCACCAGCAGGACCCCCAGTGTATACAGGGTGACGCCCTTATGCGAGGTGTGCTTTTGAGCGGAACGCCGACGGCGGGGAGGGGCTGCGTGCTTTGCGTGCTTGGCCATAGGCTCGTCTCCTGACGCACGATACCGTGCCTTATGATGCCATGCGCAGAAAAGCTTACATCTCTGCAATCATGTTACTCATATTGTACAGGCCGGGCTCCTTTTTTGCAAGATAAACGGCGGCATTTATTGCGCCATTTGCAAAAATATTGCGGGAATATGCCGTATGGCGGAGGGTGATGACCTCATCCGGGCCGCAGAACAGTACCTCATGGTCGCCCACGATGCTGCCGCCGCGCACGGCGCTGATGCCGATCTCCTTGGGGTCGCGCTTCTGACGGACGGCAGAACGGTCATAGACGTAGTGGTAAGCGCCGTTGTTCTCCTCATTGATGGCGTCGGCTAGCATCAGAGCCGTGCCGCTGGGAGCGTCCAGCTTGTTGTGATGGTGCTGCTCGACGATCTCGATGTCATAGTTCGCACCCAGAATGGCCGAAGCGCGCTTGCACAGCTCGGACAGGACGTTGATGCCCATGGACATATTGGCACTCTTGAACACCGGGATGCTGCGGGAGAGCTGGACGATCTTCAGCTGCAGCTCCTCGGACAACCCAGTGGTGCAGACCACGATGGGCAACTTGTGAGCCTCGCAGTAGGGCAGTGCCTTCTCGACTGCCGCCGGGGCGCTGAAGTCGATGACGACATCACCTTTGCCGTCCAGCTTGTCCAGACTGTCGTATACAGGGATGCCGTTCAGCTCGCCGTCCTTCATGTCGATACCGGCCACGACGCGGCAATCCTCCCGCTGGGCGATCATCTCGCACAGCACATGGCCCATCCGGCCGCCGATGCCCTGAATGATAATATCGGTCATTGTCAATATCCTCTTTTTTCTCATACGGCAAAATGCCCGGAACACATTGCGCCGGGCATTTTGCACATAAAATCGTTTATTCCTTGATGACTCCCGCAGCCTGCAAGGCCTGCTCGATCTGCTCCTTGTGAGCGTCGCTCGGCTCCACGAGGGGCAGGCGGCACTCACCGGCCTCCCAGCCCAGCACGTTCATGGCATACTTGACCGGGATGGGATTGACCTCACAGAAGAGAGCGTCGCACAGCGGCAGCATCTCCAGCTGCAGTGCGCGGGCTTTTGCCGTGTCGCCGTCGAACCATGCCTTGCAGCAGTTGTGCACCAGCTCCGGCTTGACGTTGGAGACGACGCTGATGACGCCCTTACCGCCCAGAGACAGCAGAGGCACCACCTGATCGTCGTTGCCGGAGTAGATGTTCAGTTCGTCGCCGCAGAGGGCTGCGATCTTCGCCACCTGACCGATGTTGCCGGAGGCCTCCTTGATGCCGTTGATGAGGGGGTGCTTGCTCAGCTCCTTGGCCGTCTCGGGGGCGATGTTCAGGCCGGTGCGGGAGGGCACATTGTACAGGATGACCGGGATACCGCCGGCCTCAGCCATTGCGGTGAAGTGGGCCACAAGACCAGCCTGAGAGGTCTTATTATAGTAGGGCGTCACCAGAAGCAGGGCGTCCGCACCGCAGGCAGCAGACTTTGCGGCCAGAGCACAGCCGTGGTCGGTATCGTTAGAACCGGCACCGGCGATGACCGGCACACGGTGGTTTACGAGATCCACGGTGTACTTGATGGCGGCCAGCTGTTCTTCGTCGGTCATGGTAGAGCATTCACCGGTGGTGCCGCAGATGACGATGGCGTCGGTGCCGCGGGCGATCTGATCCTCAACGATGCGGCCCAGCTCGTCAAAATTGATGCTGCCGTCCTCGTACATCGGGGTGATGATGGCAACACCTGCACCGGTAAAAACAGGATTCTTCATAGCAAAAACTCCTTTGCAGCGCGTTGGTTCTCAAAAACGCGCAGATCAATCGAAATAGCCCTTGGCTGCCAGCAGCTCGGCCAGCAGCACAGCTCCGCCTGCCGCACCGCGCAGGGTGTTGTGGCTCATGCAGGCGAACTTGTAGTCGAACAGGGTATCTTCCCGCAGACGACCGATGCAGACCGCCATGCCGTGCTCGGTGTTGCGGTCCAGCTTGGGCTGGGGACGGTCGTTCTCCTCAAAGTAGTGGAGGAACTGCTTGGGTGCGCTGGGCAGCTCCAGCTCCTGTGCGGGACCGCGGAACTCCGCCCATGCCTTGAGGATCTCTTCCTTGCTGGGCTTCTTCTCGAAGCTCACGAAGACAGCGGCGGTGTGGCCGTCGGAGACCGGCACACGGAAGCACTGAGCGGTGATGACCGGCTTTTCGGCGTTGACGATCTGGTCGCCCTCGATGTGTCCCCACAGCTTGAGCGGCTCGCGCTCGCTCTTCTCTTCCTCGCCGCCGATGTAGGGGATGACGTTGTCAATGATCTCGGGCATCCGGTCAAAGGTCTTGCCTGCGCCGGAGATGGCCTGATAGGTGCAGACCAGCGCCTTGCTGACACCGAAATCCTTCATCAGGGGGTGCAGGGCGGGGACATAGCTCTGCAGGCTGCAGTTGGACTTGACCGCGATAAAGCCGCGCTTGGTGCCCAGACGCTTGCGCTGAGAGGGGATGATCTCGATGTGGTCGGCGTTGATCTCCGGCACGACCATCGGGACGTCCGGGGTGAAGCGGTTGGCGCTGTTGTTGGAGACGACGGGGCATTCTGCCTTAGCGTAAGCCTCCTCCAGAGCCTTGATCTCGGCCTTGGGCATATTGACGGCGCAGAAGATGAAGTCCACCTGAGAGGCGACCTCCTCCACCTTGGAGGCATCCAGCACGACCATCTTCTTGACGCTCTCCGGCATCGGAGTGGTCATAGCCCAGCGGGAGCCGACAGCTTCCGCATAGGTCTTCCCGGCGCTCCGGCCGGAAGCTGCCAGAGTCGTCAGCTTGAACCAGGGGTGATTTTCGAGCAGAGTAACGAAACGCTGGCCCACCATGCCGGTCGCACCGACAACGCCCACTTTATACTGTTTATCCATTTCCAGCACCTTTCCTTTCAAAAAAAAGCAAATTCACATAAGACCCCGCTTGCAAAGCAGACGTCTATGCAATATAATAGATACCGTCTATACAGATTTTATGATAACATTGATACGGCATTCGTGTCAATCATCGGAAAGGCAAATGCTAAGTATGTTAAAAAGAGATTTTTGGTATGATTTACCCAAAGAGCTGATCGCACAGGAGCCTGCGTGCCCCCGTGACGCGGCCCGGCTGATGGTTTTGAACCAGAAGGATGACAGCATCCAGCACCGCATCTTCCGCGATCTGCCCGAATATCTTGAGCCGGGCGACCTGCTGGTGGTCAACAACTCCAAAGTCCTGCCGGCCCGTATCGTGGGCGTCAAGCAGCCCACCGGCGCGGTCTGTGAGCTGCTGCTCCTGCGTCAGGTGAAGGGCGACCAGTGGGAGTGCCTTGCAAAGCCCGGCAAGCGGATGCAGCCCGGCACCAAGGTCAGCTTCGGCGACGGCAGCCTGACGGCCATCGTGGACGAGACGCTGGAGGACGGCAATAAGTTTGTCACCTTCTATTATGACACCGAAACGCTCTACGAAAAGCTGGACGAGTTCGGCAAGATGCCGCTGCCGCCCTATATCACCAAGCAGCTGGAAGACCAGAGCCAGTACCAGACCGTCTATGCCAAAGAACTTGGCAGTGCTGCCGCCCCCACGGCGGGCCTCCACTTCACGCCGGAGCTGATGGACACCATCCGCGCCAAGGGCGTCAACATCACAGAGGTGACGCTGCACGTTGGTCTGGGCACCTTCCGCCCCGTGCAGGAAGACGAGATCGCCGACCACAAGATGCACAGCGAGTGGTACTCCGTCAGCGAGGAAACGGCAAAGCTCATCCATGACACCAAAGCTGCGGGCCACCAGGTCATCGCCGTGGGCACCACCAGCTGCCGCACGCTGGAAGCTGTCGCCGCAAAGTATGGTGAGATCCGAGCTTGCAGCGGCAACACCGACATCTTCCTCTATCCCGGTGTCAAATTCAACTGCATCGACGGCCTCATCACCAACTTCCATCTGCCCGAAAGCACCCTCATCATGCTGGTGTCGGCCCTCTATGGCTACGAAAAGACGATGGCCGCATATAAAGTGGCCGTTCAGGAGCGTTATAGATTCTTTTCTTTCGGCGACGCGATGTTTATACGAGGCGGGAACGACCCGGAAGATAAAAAGTAACGAAAAAGTCCAGAAACCCGCATGGCTTCTGGACTTTTTTCTTATTCAGAAGTTTTGTACGAAAATCGCAGCTCAATACTGTTTTTGATTTTGAGCAAAATTGAGGTGGTAAGCCCGTCTTTTATGCAAAAGTTTGAAGCCGAACGCTTATCAAGAAGCTGCCGGGTCAGGAAGAACTTATTCACACTCGAACAAGTCGCGGGGCGTAAGATCAAGAATATCACAAAGACCGAAGACCATCTCTGCTTTGGGGAAACTTGCACCGCTTTCATAATTGCAGACTGCACTGGTGGTAATGCCAAGCTTTTCTGCAAGTGCCTGCTGTGTAAGTCCCGCACGCTTTCGGGATTCACGGATAAGGATCGCTGCGCGTGTGGGTTCACGAGACATATCATTCACCTCGACCAAGAATTTTAAAAGCCTACTAACAAATTTATATCATTTTTGAGTATAAATAACAAGAAGTTTCCGTGCACCCGTTGCGATGACCACGAAATTTCTGAAAACGTCCTTATTATAAAATGCCTTTTGGTCCTGTCCAGCCGACGGCGGCTGGGCGCTCTGCCAAACCGCCAGAGACGGTTGAAAAATTTTGTGCAATTTTCATAGTTTTCTTCACGCTATTTTGGTGGTACAATAGAGGCAGAATCCAAGTAACTTTCAGGAGGAGCCGCATGGCAGAAAAGAGCATTGAATTAGACAGTGTGGAGATCGCAGCCGCCGTATTCGGGAACTGTGACCGAAACATCCGAATGCTGGAGAAGGAGTTCTCGGTAACAGCGGTATGCCGCGGCACGATGCTGCGCATCTCGGGCGAACCGGCAAATGTCGCTGCCGCTGCCCGCGCGGTGGAGGGGATGCTTCTCCTTATTGAGAATCACACGCCTCTGGAAGATCAGACGGTGCGCTATTGCCTGAGCCTTGCACACGACGGCGAAGAAAAGCGCGTCCGGGAGCTGACCGAGGACTTTGTGACTGTGACGGTCAAGGGCCGCCCCATCCGTCCCAAGACGCTGGGCCAGAAGGAATATCTCAACGCCATCCGAAACAACGCCATCACATTCGGCGTCGGCCCGGCGGGTACGGGCAAGACCTATCTTGCCGTTGCAATGGCAGTCAAGGCTTTTAAGGCAAAGGACGTCTCCCGCATCGTGCTGACCCGCCCGGCGGTAGAGGCAGGCGAGAAGCTGGGCTTTCTGCCGGGTGACCTACAGCAGAAAGTAGACCCCTATCTGAGGCCTCTGTATGATGGCTTGTTCGATATGCTGGGTGCGGAGACCTACGAGCGTTTGGTAGAAAAGCAGATCATCGAAGTGGCTCCGCTGGCCTATATGCGCGGCCGGACACTGGATGATTCCTTCATCATTCTGGACGAAGCTCAGAATACCACCCCGGAACAGATGAAGATGTTCCTGACCCGTATGGGCGTCGGCTCCAAGGTCGTCGTCACCGGCGATGTCACCCAGATTGACCTGCCCGACCGCACCCGCAGCGGCCTTGTGGACGCATTGCAGGTGCTCAAGGGTGTGAACGGCATCGCACAATGCTACTTTACCGAAAAAGACGTGGTGCGTCACCGTCTGGTGCAGGAGATCATCAAGGCCTACGAGGCAGCAGCGCACCCTGCCAAACACTGAGCTAATAAAAACCGGCGGCACGGAACGATACGCAAAAAGCCGGAGCATCCATGGAATAGAATGTAAAACGAAAGGAGTGGACGATTTATGTCCAATAAAGTTTTGATCACCAATTCCCAGAAAGCTATCAAGGTTCCCTCGGGCCTTCGCATCCTCATCCGCCGCGCCTGCAACGCCGTGCTGGAATATGAGCACTTTGATGACCCGGCAGAGATCAGCGTGACCTTCGTGGATAACGCTGCCATTGCCGAGCTGAACAACCAGTACCGCAACAAGCCGATGCCCACCGATGTGCTGAGCTTCCCGCTGGGTGAGAACGGCGTCTATGATGTAGACGAGAACAACGGCTGTAAGATGCTGGGCGACATCGTCATCAGCATGGAGCGCGCACAGGAGCAGGCAACGCTCTACGGTCATCCGCTGCAGAGAGAGGTCGCGTTCCTGACGGTTCACTCGATGCTCCATCTGCTGGGCTATGACCACGAGAACGGCGGTCTGGAAGCCATGCGGATGCGCGAGAAGGAAGAAGCTGTCCTCACGCAGTTGGGCCTGCCCCGCACGGTGAGCTACACGGAATAAAAGACAGGAGTTCTATTTTGAAAAACGAAACACCGATCCAGAGCCATTATGATACATCCTCTGTGTTCGTGGCGGTCATTGGCCGCCCGAACGTGGGCAAATCCAGCCTGACGAACCTGCTGGTGGGGGAAAAGGTGGCCATCGTCACCTCGAAGCCTCAGACCACCCGTACCCGCATCACCGGTGTCATCACCCGTGGGCCGCTGCAGTACGTTCTGCTGGACACTCCCGGTGTACACAAGCCTCATAACAAACTGGGTAAGCGGATGGATAAGACAGCCAGCGACTCCATCGCCGATGTTGACGTGTCCATGATGCTGTTCGAGCCTTATGGTGCCCTGAACGAGTCAGAGATGGTTCTGGTCGAGGCCCTGAAAAAAGGCGGTCCGGCGATCGCGGTCATCAACAAGACAGACCTCGTCAAAGACCCGGCGGACCTTGAGGCCCGCAAGGCGGAGCTGAAAGCGCTGGGCGTGTTCGACGACGTCTATACGGTCAGCGTCCGCGATAACGACCGCTGCGAAGAATTATTCGATGCTCTGAGCCGCTATGCAGTGGAAGGCCCTCACTATTTTGACGATGACGCTTACACCGACATGCCCGAAAAGGAGCTTGTGGCGGAAGTTATCCGGGAAAAGGCACTGCTTTATATGAGGGACGAGATCCCGCACGGCATCGCGGTCGTGGTCGAGCGCTTCAAAGAGCGCCCCGGTACAGACCTTGTAGACATCGACGTGAACATTTACTGCGAGCGGGAGAGCCACAAGGGAATGGTCATCGGAAAGGGCGGCGCGATGCTGAAAAAGATCGCCAGCGCAGCCCGCACCGACTGCGAAGAGTTCCTCGGCTGCCGTGTCAATCTGCAGTGCTGGGTAAAGGTCAAGGCAGACTGGCGTGATAACGAATTCATGCTCAACAACTTTGGCTTCAAGCAGCAGCCCAACCGCTGAGTTCCATAACAGGACAGATTTCCCGGGGATAGCGCAGTACCATAGAGGTGACACTATACCGTATGGAAGGAGCGTTGTCCGATGAAGGTGGAACTCAGCTGGCAGGCTTTTGCCTGCACCGGTGATATTCTGTGTTATCTGGACTACAGGCGGCAGCTTGCCCAACAGCGGCCCGCCGCCCCGGCAGGAGAAAAAACAGATGGATACCATTGTGACGCCGGGCCTTGTCCTGAAGGAGACTCGGTATAAAGAATCAGACCGGATCATCACGCTCTTGACACCGAGGCTGGGCATCATCTCAGCCTCGGCGCAGAGCAGCCTGCGGCTGAAAAGTAAACTGTTCAGCGCCTGCGGGCTTTTTTGTTACTCAGAGTTCGTGCTTGTTCCCGGACGGAATATGTATACGGTACGGGAGGCAGACGTCAAAAATGTCTTTCATGGCATCTCGTCCTCCATCGAGGGGATGAGCCTTGCCATGTATATGGCAGAGATGGCCTCGGCCCTTTCGCCGACCGGAGAGGAGGCAGAAAAGGAACTGCGTCTTCTCCTCAACTGCTTTTACATGATAAGCGAGAAAAAAACAGACCTCAGGGTCATCAAGGCGGTATTCGAGCTGCGCACCATGAGCGAGTGCGGATTTCTGCCTCAGCTGGTCTACTGCCGCGACTGCGGCACCTACGACGGCCCGGCCTTTTACCTCGACCCGGTGGAAGGCTGCCTGCTCTGCGAAGCCTGTGCTCAGAAGGCAGGGAAGGAGTGCAATCTGGATGCTGGGGCGCTGTTTGCGCTGCGGCATATCTGTCTGGTCGAGGATAAGAAGATATTCGGCTTTCGCATCTCTGTGGGCAGTCTGGCAAAGCTTGCGGCCGTATCAGAACAGTATGCTCTGACGCATCTGGACAAGCCTTTGAAGAGCTACGACTTTCTGAGATCCGTTCTGTCGTGAAAAATCAAAAAATCGATTTAGTATAGGGAATTACTATGGAAACAAGTTATTTGAAAACGCTGGAGCTGGACAAGATCATTGCCCGGGCAGCGGAAGGGTGCGTGTGCAAGGAGTCGCGCGAAAAGCTCCTTGCGCTCGAGCCTCAGTGTGACCCCGATGAAGTGCGGTATGCGTTGGAACAGACCGATGCCATCAACTCGCTGCTCATCAAGAATGGTTCGCCCCGTTTCGGCGGGGTAGAGGGCGTCAGTCAGCTGGCAGCCCGCGCAGTCAAGGGTGGCGTCCTCTCGATGGGCGAGCTTCTGATGGTCGCAGGCGCACTCCGCAACTTCCAGAACCTCGTCAGCTGGTATGGTTCCTCGGAGCACGACGCCCTACCGACCGATGACCTGTTCTACGCGCTGGCCCCTCAGCCCGGCTTGGAACAGCAGATCTCGAGCGCCATCCTTGCGCCGGATGCAATGGCAGATACGGCCTCGCATACCCTGAACGACCTGCGCAAGAAGATCCGTGCAACGGAAAACAGCATCCGCGACCGTCTGGAAAGCATGGTCCGCAACATGGACACCTCCAAATATCTGCAGGAAAGCGTCGTCTCCATCCGGAATGGCCGTTATGTCGTGCCCGTCAAGAGCGAGTATCGCGGTGAAGTAAGCGGCATCATCCACGATGTCTCATCCACTGGCGCGACCGTTTTCGTTGAGCCGCAGGCCGTCGTGGAGGCGAATGCGCGCATCCTGCAGTACCGCGCACAGGAAGCGCAGGAGATCGAGCGCATCCTTGTGGCATTCACCGGTCAGGTCGCAGCCATCGAGCCGCAGTTCCAGTATAGCTACAAGGCAATGCTGGAGATCGACGTCCTGCTGGCAAAAGCCCGCCTTGCGCTGGACATGAAGGCGTTCAAGCCCACTGTCCGTACAGACTCCTCTTTCTCTCTCATCCGGGCGAGACATCCGCTCATCGATGCAAAAAAATGTGTGCCTGTCGATATTTCACTGGGCAGGGACTACGATTCGCTCATCATTACCGGCCCCAACACCGGCGGCAAGACTGTCACACTGAAAACGGCAGGTCTGCTTTGTGCAATGGCGCAGTGCGGCTTCCTCATCCCGGCGGATGAGCGCAGTGAGATCTGCGTCTTTGATGAATTTCTTGTGGACATCGGCGATGAGCAGAGCATCGAGCAGAGTCTGTCTACCTTCTCTGGTCATATGAAGAAGATCACCGGCATCCTCGAGCTTGCCATGCCCCGCACGCTGGTGCTTCTGGACGAGCTGGGTGCAGGTACCGACCCGGCGGAGGGCGCGGCGCTGGCGGTTGCGATCATCGAAGAACTGCGCCGCCGCGGCGTGCTTCTGATGGCGACCACTCACTACGCAGAACTGAAGGTGTTTGCCCTCGAGACAAAGGGAGTCGTCAACGCCAGCTGCGAGTTTGATTTGGAGACGCTGCGCCCGACCTATAAGCTCAGCGTGGGCGTGCCGGGCAAATCCAACGCCTTCCTCATCAGCGAAAAGCTTGGCATCCCGGAGCGGGTCATTGAGGCGGCCCAGCAGCATCTTTCGGCAGAAGACAAGCGTCTGGACGCCGTTCTGGGCCAGCTGGACGATTTGAAGCTGCAGCTCAAGGCCAGTCAGGACGAGGTCGAGGGCCTGAAGAATGAGGCTGCACATCAGCTGGATGCTGCCCGTCAGAAGCGCGACGAACTGATCCAGCAGGGTGAAAACGAGCTGGAAGCTGCCCGTGCCAAGGCCCGTGCACTGGCGCAGGAGGTGGAGAGCAAAGCCTACGCTTTGACCGATGAGCTGCGCCAGCTCCAGAAAGACGAGCGGATGAACACCCAGCAGAAAGCACAGCGTGCCCGTGAGATCGCCAAGAAAGAGTCCGAGAAGCTCTTTATGGGTACGGAGGTGGTGCATAACCCCGTCAAGGAGTTCGTGCCGCTGAAGGAGGTCAAAGTAGGGCAGGAGGTCTGCATTGCAGAGCTGAATCAGCTGGCTACGGTGCTCTCGCTGCCGGATAAAAACGGTGATGTGCTGGTGCGTGCCGGTATCATCAAGACCAAAGTGCCGCTCAAGGGCCTCAAGCAGCCGGAAAAGCTGGTCAAGGAGGCGAAGCCTCAGACCAAGGCCCAGCAGCGCTACTCCCGCCTGACCGGCGATGCCAATCGTCCCAACGGCAGGGTAGAGAGGGTACAGCGCACCGCAAAAATGGAGTGCAACCTGCTGGGTCTCACGGTGGATGAGGCTCTGCCGGAGGTGGATTCCTTCATCGACCGCGCTATCCTGAACGGACAGACTGTGGTGTATCTCATCCACGGCAACGGCACCGGCGCACTGCGCACCGCCATCCACAAGCATCTGCGAGGCAACCGGATGGTCAAGAGCTTCCGTCTGGGCCGTTATGGCGAGGGTGAAAGCGGCGTCACCGTCGTTGAGCTGAAGTAAAGCAATGGCAGCCGGACGTTCAAATCCAAAACACACCCGTAGAAGGAAACAGCGCGGCCCATCTGCCGCGACGGTCATCAGCCTTCTGGTGTGTGTCGTCTGCTTTGGTGCAGCGTTTCTGCTCTGGAATGCTGCGCTGTCTGGTGTAGACAGGAATGAGACAGGGGAGTCTTTTCGGCCTGTCGTTGGCGACCCGCCTTATCGGGTCTGTGTCGACGCCGGGCATGGCGGGAGTGACCCGGGCGCAAGGGGAGTTGTTGAAGAAAAAGAGATGACGGCTCGGACGTCTGAGGCACTACTTGCGCTGCTGGAGGCTGATCCCAATTACATCCCTCTGCGTTCCCGCGAACGCTATGACATTACTGCAAAGCCCAGCGAGCGGGCAGAGTCCATCAACGCCCAAAGCCCGCAGCTGCTTCTCTCCATCCACGGCAATTCAGCGCCGGAGGGTTCTGCCGCGTCGGGCTTTGAGTGTTATCCGTCTGTTCCGGGCCGTACATGGCATCAGGAAAGCTACTACTTTGCCCAGCAGCTGTCACAGGGGATGGGGGCCGCAGGCGCAAGGCTGCGCGGCCACGGCGGCATCCGATACATCTATTATCAGGGAGAGGCAAAGCAGCTTGTAGAGAGCACCTACACCGAGGTGAGAGGCGAGCGAAGCTTTACGCTGCTGGAAGATGTAAACTGTCCGGCCGTTCTGGCAGAACAGTGCTTTGTGACCAGCGAAGAAGATGTGGCACGGTTCGGCAGTGAGGACGGCTGTAAAGCCGTGGCGCGGATCTACTATGAATCCATCTGTGCATACTTCGGGACACAGCCGTTGGATACGCCGCAGTCATAGGCCGGATGTTCAGCGGCCCAAATTACCGTGCCTATTCAAAAGGGGAATCATTTCCAGAAAAGTAAATCAGAGAAAAGGCCCGGAGGCCTCCGAAACCTGCGTCATCAGAAGAAGGCAGGAGAAGGGGGCCTCTGTTTTTGAAATTTATATCATTTCGTATAATGCAGGTTATACGAAACATAGGGGAGTGAAAAAGCCCTCTTTTCCGGATTTCGGGCCTTTCCAGCGGCTTCTGAGCCTTCTGGGCTGGCTGGAGCGTTTTTTCGCATTTGGCACAGTTATGTTATTTAACGCAACCGCAATGCAGCATTTTATATGTTTCTTGCAGTCTTTATAATCGTCCGGTCTCTCGCAGAACCTTTTCCAGCTCTAATGTCCAGCACTTCGCCGCTCGATTTGGATGCGGCATACTCACAACGAGTGTTTCTTTTTCCGAACAGACTGAATCACTCGTATAATACCATAACGCTGTCTGTCCATTGGGCTTGACCCACTCGGCGTCATCCGCAAGTATCTCATCGTGCAGAATGTTCGATACCAGCCCCCAGCCGCCGGTCAGAATAATATCGGGTTCATATAATTGTATCTGACGTTTCAGCCGGTCCGCATCCTGCCGGGCGGCCTGCCGAACTGCCTTTGCGCTTGCACGGGCGCTGCCGAAACACTTTTTGAGGTTTATCACAGCGATATTCCTCACCATATCATCCAGAGCTGATTTTGGAACAAATTCCCAATATGAGCTATTCAAAATCATATTTGCCCAGCGTGCGACGTTATTCCACGTCCGGTAGTAAGTTTCGCTTCCACCATGAGAAAGGAACTCCACAAGGCTTCCTCTCAAAGCATTCGTTTCCTTCAATAGCACGACGATATGCTTTCCGTCCGGGAGTGCCGCCCAGCGCTCATAGTCTACTATGCCGTCGGTGTTAAAGCAGCACGGCGGCACAAAGGACGCCGACCATTCTGCCATCATCATAGCCTCGTCGCGCCGAAGCTGCTGTATCTGCTCAGATGTCATCATTTGTCGGTACTCTCCGTATCCGCAAGGCTCGACACATCTACCCGGAAGCCCTCCTGCGCGGCACCCTCAAAGGCCTCCATCGGGCCGTTCGGTGCTTCATTTTCAGCCTCATCCGATGAAGGAGCGGCAAATTCTCCTCTGCTCTCCCCTGTCTCCTTTGATGTTGTATCCAAGCGTGCCTTTTTGACCTCGCCCAGCGGGTTCTGCTCAATGGCCGCACGCACCTGAAATTCTTGCAGGTGCGTATAGATCTGGGTCGTGCCGACACTGCTGTGGCCCAGAAGCTGCTTGAGGGTCAGAATGTCCACATTGCCGGTCTGATACATCAAGGTCGCAGCCGTGTGACGGAGCTTATGCGTCGAAAAACCGCGCAGACCCGCCGCTTTCATTGCTCCTGTCACCAGCTGCTCTACCCTGCGGTTGGAAATGCGCTCTTTGCGCCGCCGGGTGATAAAGACCGCTCTTTCCTTGGGGTTCAGGCCTTCCATCGTGTTGCGTTTGTTCAGATAGAGCTGCAAGGCCTCAATGCAGGCATCGTTCAGATAGACCATCCGCTCCTTGTGGCCCTTACCGAACAGACGAATCTGCCGCTGTTCCATGTCGATGTCACTGAGATCCATCCCCACAAGTTCCGAAAGACGCATTCCACAGTTCAAAAAGAGCACCACCATACAGTAATCCCTCTCGGGAAAATCGCTCTGGGTCTGGGTGCTTTCCAGTAAGTCCATTGACTGTTCTGCGGTCAGATATTTGGGCAGGACTTTATCCTGCTTGGGCGGTTTGATGGAGGCTGTGGGATTCTCTTTGAGCAGATCGACCTGATTGACCAGATAATCATAAAAGCCATGGAGACTGGCCAGCCGCCGGGCCGTCGAAGATTTTTTGTTGCCGCATTCCCGGTTCAGAAAATACAGGTATTCGTAGACGTCTTCCTTGGTCACGCTGCCCCAGAATGCCGTATCAAGGCCCTTGGGGTCAATGTCCTTGATCTCGGCGTTCTCTGCTGCAAGGCCGCGCCGACGCTTCATAAAGCGGCTGAAATTGCGCAGGTCGCAATAGTAGCTGAAGGCTGTATTCGGGCTTTTGCCTGCGATGACTTCCAGATAGCGTACATATGCGACGATGTCCGGCGAGGCATCATCAAAGGGTTTGTGTTTTTCGGGGTTTTTCTCATCCAGATAGATCGACATAGCTTCCTCTTCTTATCATTACAGACGATCGGATTTCAGGGCACGGATGGCGTCCGAGATATAGGCGGCTCCCACCAGCTTCATGCCGGGATAGTCGGCGGCATTGAGGTGCGACAGGCTGTGTTTGGGCACAACGGCGCGCTCAAAGCCGATGCGCTCAGCTTCCCGCAGACGCTGCTCCAGATTCGGCACGCTGCGCACCTCACCGCCAAGGCCGACTTCGCCGATGGCGATGAGTTTATCGCTTACCGGGCAGTCCAGAAGCGACGATACCATACTCAGGCAGACCGCAAGGTCGCAGGCCGTGTCCCGCAGCGTGATGCCGCTGACGATGTTGATATATACATCCAGATTGCCGAAGAAGTAGCCTGCACGCTTTTCCAACACAGCGATGAGCAGGTTCATGCGGTTATAATCATAGCCGCTGCAGGCCCGCCGGGGGGCCGGGAAATTCGTTTTGGTCGCAAGGGCCTGTATCTCGCTGAGGATGGGGCGGCTGCCCTCCATCGTACAGGCCACACAGTTGCCGGAAACCCCCAGCGGACGGCCTTCCAGAAGCATCTGAGACGGATTCTCGATCTCCTCAAGGCCCTGCCCCGTCATATCGAACATTCCCAGCTCATTCGTCGAGCCATAGCGGTTCTTCGCGGCCCGCAGGATGCGGTATGGGAGCATCTTGTCTCCCTCAAAGTAAAGCACCGTATCCACAATGTGCTCCATGACCTTCGGGCCGGCAATGGCACCGTCCTTGTTGACATGGCCCACGATGAACATCGGGATCTCCTGCTTTTTGGCGACAGCCAGCAGACGGGCCGCACTCTCTTTCACCTGACTGACTGTGCCAGCAGAAGAGGAGATGTCCATGCACCGCATCGTCTGGATGGAGTCGATGACCACAAGCTCGGGCTTTTCCTTCTCGATAAGACCACAGATCTCGTCCACATCGTTTTCGGCGGCCAGATAGATATTGTCCTGCGGGACCTTCAACCGGGCCGCACGCAGCTTGACTTGGCGGACAGACTCTTCGCCCGTGATATACAGCACAGTGTGTTGGTTGGAGATGGCACCGCAGAGCTGCAGCAGCATGGTGGATTTGCCCACGCCCGGCTCACCACTCAGCAGCACGACGCCGCCCAGCACGATGCCGCCGCCCAGCACGCGGTCAAGCTCGGAGATGCCGGTCAGAATGCGGCTCTTCTCCTCGGTGGTGCTGATGTCAGCCAGTCGCTTTGCGGTCAGCGAAGTGACGCCCTCCTGACGGACAGGGGCAGCCGCCTTGCCGCCGGTAAGACCGGCCTTGGGTGCCTCAGCGACCACATCCTCGTTCATGGTATTCCAGCTGCCGCAGCTCGGGCAGCGGCCCATCCAGCGGGGGCTTGTCTCTCCACAATTGGAGCAGACATATACGGTTTTCAGTTTCGGTTCTTTCATTCTGGACTCTCCAATGTCGTGCTGTTTGCATTACTTTTATATACTTGTATTATCATACCACATCCGGCCCGGAGCCGCAAGAAAACCAGCAGCTTATCCGGCCTGCATCAGACGATTTGCGAGGCACACAAGCCCGGTGGCTGCGCCGCAGAGCGGGCAGAGGCAGACGGTCAGCAAGGCAAACTGTCCTACCAGAAGCTGTGCCCCTGCGGTATGGGGAATGCCGCCCCCCTTCCCGCCTCTCCCGAAGGAAAAGGCGTGGATGCGGCTGCTGACCTGTAGGGCGGATGCACCGAAGAGGCAGAGTGCCCCAGCCGCCAGAGCCGTCGGCAGGCTGGCAGTAAGCAGGAATAAAACGAGCTGCTTTCCGCCAAGGCCTGTCAGAAGCTGTGCCGAGAGCAGACCTGAGCCTGTCCCATATAGCATCGCAAATAAAAAGATGGGCAGAGGCCCTACGGCAGAAAGCCCCAGCAGAAGGAACACCGCCGCTGCGCCGATGACGACGGCCAGCTCCGTCCCAAACAACCCCACGGCCTGCGGCGTGCTGGACGCCGCAAATGCACTGCGCCAGCAGCTCAGGTAATAGGCCAGCGTCTCCATCTCTTCGGCATCACACAGCGCCTGCAGGATGCCCGCCATCAGCGTGCCGAAGAGATAAGCCGCCGCCAGCAGGATGCAGTCCCGGCTGGCCCGAAAGCGCTTCCGCCGGGGTATCTCCTTTTGCGACGGCTCCGGCGTATGGCTGGTCTGCTCTGCTTCTTTCATAGGGAGCGGCGCCCTCTCCGGCAATCGCGGCACAAGTGCATCCGCTTCCGTTTTCGTTTCCTGGTAGACCCACATCGTGTCTTTACCCTCCTGATCTCGTCGTGTATGACCGCTGTAGCGTCTGGCCAGCATTCAGCGCCGCCTGTGCTCTGCACGCAGCATTCCGAAAATACCGCCCAGAACGCCCATCAACAGGACAAGCCCGGCCCGGACGAACTGCATCGTCCCCCACTCACTCTGGTACAGTGTGCCCAGAAGAAATAGCAGCCCCACAAAAAGTGCACCCTCTGCCGCTCCCCAGACAAGCCCTTTTCCTTTCTGAAAGAGCGACATCAACAGACCGCTGAGAAAGCTGCCGAGGCAGACTGCCGCAGTGGCAAGCGGTGCCGCCGCGTCCTGCGTCAAACCTTGTTGGACCATCAGCCAGCCGGATCCCGTCAGACCTCCGGCCGCTGCCGCACTGCCCAGCCCGAAAACCGCCAGCAGCCCCACCGCCGGGAATTTCTTTGCATCAGACATAAAAACGCGCCTCCCTGCACCTACTGTATGCAGGAAAGCGCGTTTAAAGCACGGATCCGGGAAATTATTATTTCTTGGGGGCGTTGTCCATGTTCAGCTTCTCGACGGAGCTGATAGCGTTCTTCGTGAAGCGGATCTTCACGCGGTCAGCACCGGTCTCCAGCACGAAGGTGTCGTCCTTGATGGCGACCACACGGCCGATGATGCCGCCGATGGTGGTGACCTGATCGCCGATCTCCAGAGCAGAGCGCATTGCTGCGTCCTTCTTCTCCTGCTTCTTCTGGGGACGATAGATCATGAAGTAGAGCATCACCAGCATCAGAGCCAGAGTAAAGAAGAGGCTGATGTAGCTTTCGGTCGTAGTCAGAAATTGCATGGGGCAAAATCTCCTCTCAAATTCATATGACCTTATTATACGCGCTTATCCGGCACGTTTCAAGGCCAAATCTCAAATTCGTGTGTCGAGCAGCTTGACATAGCGGTCGTGGAAGGCTGTAAAGGTGCCTGCATCCAGCTCATCGCGGATCCGCTCCATCAGATGATTGTAGAACCAGAGGTTGTGCATAACAGCCAGACGCATCCCCAGAAGCTCCTCTGCCTTGAACAGGTGGCGGATATAGGCACGGGAGTAGTTGCGGCAGGCCGGACATCCACAGGCGGGGTCGATGGGACGCTCATCCCGCTCGTACTTGGCGTTCTTGATGTTGATGATGCCATCCCATGTGTTCAGGTGGCCGTGGCGGGCGTTGCGGCTGGGCATGACGCAGTCAAAGAGGTCCACGCCCCGGGAGACAGCCTCGATGATGTTGCCGGGGGTGCCCACGCCCATCAGATAACGGATCTTGTCCTTGGGCATATACGGCTCGACTTCGCTGATCATTTCGTACATCACATCGGTAGGCTCACCCACTGCGAGGCCGCCAATGGCGTAGCCATCGAGGTCAAGGTCAGCGATCTGCTTCATGTGCTCCACGCGCAGGTCGGCGAAGGTGCAGCCCTGATTGATGCCGAAGAGCAGCTGGTCGGGGTTGACCGAGATGCCCTCATGCTTCAGGCGGGCCATCTCGGCCTTGCAGCGCTTGAGCCAGCGGGTGGTGCGCTCACAGCTGGCCTTGGAGTAGTCGTGCTGGGCAGGGTTCTCCACACACTCATCAAAAGCCATTGCGATGGTAGAGCCGAGGTTTGCCTGAATCTGCATACTCTCCTCCGGCCCCATAAAGATACGGTGGCCGTCGAGGTGGGATGCGAAGGTCACACCCTCCTCGGTGATCTTGCGCAGCTTGGCGAGGCTGAACACCTGAAATCCGCCGCTGTCGGTGAGGATGGGTCCGTTCCAGCGGGTAAACTTGTGGAGACCGCCCATCTCAGCCACCAGCTTGTCGCCGGGACGCAGATGCAGATGGTAGGTGTTGCAAAGCATGACCTGTGCACCGATGTCCTTCAGGTCGTGAGCGGACAGACCGCCCTTGATCGCGCCAGCGGTCGCAACATTCTGGAATGCGGGCGTCTGCACCGTGCCGTGCACAGTCTTGAACTCACCCCGCCGGGCGTTGTGCTCCTGCTTGAGCAGCTTGTAGGTCGTCAAAGAAGGCATAATGTTTTTCCTTTCTGCGCACGGAAAACAGCCGTGCATCCTGTGCCGCGTGGTCAGGCGGCAGTGTTCAGAAATCGTCAGAGTGTTTATATACAGCAAAAAAGCCCCATGTGAGGGCTTTTTATTCGGTGTAGCGCCGCGTATCTATTTTAACAGATGCTTACCGATAATGCAACTGCTTTTTGGCTGGAATCAGTGCCCGTGCGTAAAGCTCACCCCGGCAAAGTCATCTGTGATCAAGACGTAGGTTTTGTTGTCCCACGCTCCATTGACAAGCAGCTTGGCCTCTTCCCAATTTTGGGTCCTTTTTGATTTGCATTTCAAAAAAACTTTCCGGGAAATTAGGGCAATTAGCGCCCACATTCCCCTCCGAAGGCTATCTCCCAGCCAAACAAAAATCCCCGAAAAGCTAGGCGTGAAGCCACTTTTCGGGGATTTTACTTTGGAGCTACTGATCCGATTCGAACGGACGACCTGCTCATTACGAGCTATAAAAGGGACTTCTAACGTGTTGTGTCATGTTGTTTCATTGTCAAATAAATTGCGTGATGCAATCATTTTATTCGTCTGATTCTGTATCGTGCAATCTCGTTAATTACTTCGATTTTTCGAGGATGTTGCGGTTTTTGTTGCGGTCAAGTTGCGGTTTTTAGCATCCTGTTTATAGGATGAATACGAGTCGTCAAGAGACACGACGAAACAGAATTAAATTCAAGCTTTTCTCTTTTCTGGCTGCTTCAAGGCCTCTCTTACGGTCTGACCGACTCGGCGGATGCTGTCCTCGTTGGCATGGGCGTACATCCGCAGCGTGGTGCTGCTGTCAGAATGCCCCAGCCGTGCGGCGACACTTACCACGTCGGCACCGTTGGTGATGGCAAGACTGGCGGACGTGTGGCGCAGCTTGTGCGGGTGGAAGTGCTCTATCCCATACCGTTTGCCAAATCGCTGGAAGTAACGAGTTGGAGTGTCTGGGTGCATAGGCTCCGGGCTATCGTCCTGTGTAAATGCCCAGCGCACCGTTACCGGCTGACTCTGCCGCAGCTCCTGCAAAAGCGCGGCCACGTCAGACGAGATGTCTACAACGCGGGTCTTGCCGTTTTTGGGCAGAGTCTCGTACACGCCCCGCTCGGAGGTGTACTGTAGATTCCTCTCGATGGTGATCGTGTTGGTATCAAAATCCACCGACTGCCATTGCAGCCCGCAGGCTTCGCCCCGGCGGCAGCCCGTATCGATAAGCAGCAGGATAAACGTCCGCCACTTGAGCGGCTCGCCATCCAGACAGCGCAGAATATACCGCGTCTCCTCTGCAGTAAAAGCCTTGTGCTCTGTAGGAAGGGCTGCATCCTTCGACTTCCGGGGGCGCGGAACCTTGTCCATTGGATTCCGGTCTATCGTATCATCCAGCAAGGCAGCCTTAAACAGGTTATGTAGTACAGCATACACCTTTGTCACGCTGGCGAAGGCAAGCTCCTCTGACAGACTGGAAAGTAACGCCTTTATCATGGCCGGGGTGATCTCCGGCAGCAGCACATGGCCCAGAGCCGGAAAGACATGCTGCTCCAACAGCTGGGTATAACTGGCCCGGGTCTTTTCCGCCAGCGTGGTGGCTTTCTCTGGCAGATAGACGGCTTCAGCATATTGCCGGAAGGTTTTGATTTTGGCCGCCTCTACGGCTTCCGCAGCGGCCTTTTGCGCAGTCTCTTCACGGGTCAGCACTTCCCCATCCGCCAACTGCTGCTCCAATTCAGCGGCGAATTTCTGTAGCTCCCGCTGAATGGTGCGCTTGCTCCATGTCGGCTCTGGGCGGAAGGTGCGCCAGACGCGCCGCCCTCGCCCATTGCTGACCTGCACCTCGTAGATGCGGTTTCCGTTTTTGTCAAGTTTCTCCTTGAAACTCGCCATAAAAATACACCTCCATATGGGTACACTTTGACAAGCCCGCCCAAAAGAGGTATAATCGCAATGTCGAGTGTGCGATGCCCTCTTCTGGGTGAGCCGCTTATCTTAACTCCCTCGGTGTTGGTAGCACCGGGGGAGTTTTTGTTTATACTACCTTTTCGAAGACCATTGTGGCCTGAATTCGGTCGCCACCCATCAGACCCTTACTGCCGCCGTTTGCGGTAGTGATCGTATGGAGCCGATAGCCTTTGGCGGCCTGCTGGTTAATGACATTCTCCAGCTCCGTCAGATTTCCAGAGCCGGTACCGATGAACTTTTCCTTCAGGGTGACTTGAAGGACCACATACTGGTACGAATTACCAGATGCGGTAGAGTAAGAAGATTCTTTCTGAATTGTGTCCATGAAACCCATGATAATTTCCTCCTGTTTTTTATATATCCCGGCAGAGCCCCACGGCCTTGCCTTCGATCACTACGTTGTTCATGTCCTCCCGGCTGAGAATGATACTGTTGAAAGCCGGATTCTCCGGTCGCAGCTCGATGAAGCTGTCGTGGAGGTAAACGTGCTTCAGGGTGGCCTCGCCATCAATGCGTACTGCTGCGATCTCGCCGTTTTCCACCTCTGGCTGGCTGCGAATCGCCACCAGATCACCATCGTGGATGCGGGGTTCCATGCTGTCACCCTTGCAGGTCAGTGTAAAGGTGGAATGCCACTTGGACGGTACACAGACTATGCGCTCTACATTTTCTTCCGCCGTAATGGGCGTGCCGCAGGCAATCCGGCCTACCAGCGGCACCCAGTCCATCTCCGGCATGGGCTGGAAACCGGGAGGGACCGTCTCAGCATCCCTTTTTGCCTGCAGTCGTAATGCTTCTTTGATGTTTCCGGCTTTCTCCAGAATGTCCTGATCAATCTCGTTCACCACATCCAAAGTATGCTCATCAATGCGTTCGTTACTTTTTCCAAGCATGTAGTCAATGGATGTATTGTAAAAATTGGCAAGGTCGATCAGTGTCTCGGAATTCGGTTGCCGGACGCCTTTCTCGTAATTGACATACGTCGTATAAGGCATCCCGAGCTGTTCCGCTGCCTGCTTCATGCTGATGCCGCGTTCTTTTCGGAGTTCAGGGATTCGGTTCATAATCGTTACCTCCTTCTTCCCTATGTATATTATATTACACGTTTTGAGTAAATAGTCAATCGAAATACCCAAATTGGGCAGTATCCACAAAAACCTACTGTTCAATTTGGGTATTATTTTACTTTACATTTACTCATTTTGGGTATATCATAATTACAGTTACTCAAAGCGAGTAACAAGTTACACGAAAGGAGTTCTTTGAATTGCTCTATCCGAATATCAACGCAGAACGAAGCCGCCGCAAACTTACCATTGAGGAGTTTGCAAAGGCGCTGGGAGTCACCCGCAAGACCGTTTACAACTGGATGGTTCATGGCAACATCCCCCAATCCAAGCTGGAAAAAATGGCAGAAATGTTTGACTGCTCCATTGATTATCTGCTCCAGCGCAGCATCTGACACAAGGAGGCACAAAACCACATGAACGACTTACAGATCTTCTCCAACCCTGAGTTCGGGCAGGTGCGCACCGTCGAGCTTGATGGAAGGAGGTGAAGAAGATGAAAATTGAAATCACTGGCGAGCCCAAAGAAATTGCCGCTCTTGTACTGGCGGTACAGGAGCGGCAGTCTCAGGAGCAGGAGCAGCAGCACCAGATCTTTTGCCAATTTGCAAGAGACCCTGCCCCTGTTTCCGACAAGGCACCGGACAATGAGTTTATGCTCAAACGTGACGGAGTTGAACTGCAACGCTACATGGGTTCAGAGATCGGCAATATCCTTCATTTAATGAATTTGACCGAAGACGAACTCAAGAAGAAGTTTCTGGCTACCATTTCCATAGCTGGCATCGCATTAGTAATCAGCCTTATTATCCTTGCCACATCGTGAAAATGGAAACGAGCAGGCTCACCACTGATATGACGATTGCCAGATTTGCACGTCTTTCGGTTCGGACTGAGTGTTTATGGTCAGTCAATGCCACTCGACCACCAGCTCCTATCGAGTAAAAATACGTAACATCCCCAAACATTCTGTCCAGTTCTCGTACTTCCGGGTCATCACTTTCCCCTTTAAGTACCATTTCGTGTTTTTCCATCCACTGCAATGTATCGAAATCGGCTGGAATCCCGTCCTTGCGCATCTCATCAATCGAAAACCGCTTGTCAGGATGCTCACTCAGAAATTCCAGAACCTTCAGCGTTTTTACGTCCAGCATTTCTAACACTCCCTTCCGCCCAAGTATACCGCAGGAGGGAGCCACCCACAAGGAGGTCAAAACCTTGAACGACATTATCTTATCCACCCAGAACGGCGAACCCGTGGCATCCAGCCGGGAGGTCGCCAAACGCTTCGGCAAGGAGCACAAGCACGTTCTGGCGGCCATTCGTCAAATTTTAGTAGCCGAAAATTCGGCCACTAAATTCTTCCATGAGACCGCATTTGAGTATCGCGGCCAGCGCTTCCCCGAGTACCTCATGAACCGCGACGGTTTCGCCCTGCTGGCAATGGGCTTCACGGGCAAAGAGGCCGTAACGTGGAAGCTCAAGTACATCGAAGCCTTCAACCAGATGGAGAAGCAGCTTGCCGCCCAGCACAAGGACCAGCAGGCCGTGCAGGACGAGAACATCCAGCGGGCCATTGACCAAGTCATCGCAGCCCGGAAGCGTCTGGACGAGCAGACCGCTTTTCTGGACAAGCGCCGTGAAGCCCGCGACAAAAGCAAAGCCCTGTATTTGAGAGTCAAAGCACTTTGCAGTCAAACCAAAGCCGGATACAGCGAAGACTGTGACATCGTCCGGGCGATGGAAACCGTCGTGCGCAGCTCTCAGGACTTCCTGAACAGCGCCGTTGACCAGCTGACCATCGTTGCAAAAGGCTACCCGGCCTATCTCGCCCTGATGAACGATATTCTGGCAGATGCCATTGAGAAAAAGGAGTGAACACCATGAGGAAGCATACTCCTCCCGTCCCCTCTACCCCGTTCATGAATGTCCGCGATGCTGCCCGGGCCACCGGGCTTTCGGAATACTACCTGCGCAAAGAGCTTGCTAAAGGCACCATTCCTCACCTCAAGAGTGGCCGGTGCATCATGATCAATGTCCCCGCCCTGCTGGTGCAGCTGGGTGTGCCGCAGAAATAAAAAGGAGGCATCCGCATGAGAATCAAATCTGGCGTCTGGTACTGGCTGGCGGTTGCCAGCGGTGCCGTCGGGATGCTGTTCGGGCTGGGCTTTGAGGGCAGCTTCGAGGCCCTCGGCGTCATCTCCGACACCGACTTCATCACCGCGATGGTGCTGCTGCTGGCCGCGTTCTTCTTCATGCGGCTGGGCTTCGCCGCCGAAGCGCGGGAGGAGCAGGAGGCCCGCCGCCGCAAGTACATCGACCGCCGCCATGCCCGCCCCCAAGAGCCGGAGTACCGGCAGAACCGGAGGGACGCATGAAGACCAAACGTATGAAAAAGCTCATGATGGGCATGGGCCTGTCCCGCAATCAGGTGAACTACATGGTCAAAGAGCAGCGGTTGAAAGGCTCTTCCAAAATCAGCAATGCAGCCTATTACTACGCTGTCAACCGCAGTCTTTCCAAGCCATACTGGCGTGACTGGCTGCCGTATGTCAAGAGCCTTGTGCTGGAGTGAAGCACATGACGAGCAAACAAAAAGCCCGTCGGTGCTGGAACACCGGCGAGCCTGCAAGGGGTGATGGACTTCACAATCCCCATCACCCTTAATGGTATCACATCAGAAAGGATTTTGCAAATGAAAGGTATTTTAGCCGAACCGGGCAAGGCTCCGGTGATCGCATCCCTGCCCGACAGCCTGTGGGCCATTGAGAACCGGCTGGGCGTCCCCTGCGAGATGATCGTGTTGCCCCGCACCCCGGCGGTGCTGTTCGTGGGCCGGTACGATGGCCTCATCCAGCCCGCCAGTCGGCTCAACCGGAAGTACCGGGGTCGTCAGCTTTACGGTTCCATCCTCTGCTACGGCTGGAAGGGCAACAACATCCAGCCCATGAGCAAAGATGTGCAAACCGAGATGCTGGACCGCCTGAAGGGCGCGGAGGTAGAGGTATGATTATCAGCCAGAACAGCAACGACGTTTACTATGCCTATACCCGTGGGCGCTTTTGGCGCTGGGACGAATCTGCACAGGCTTGGAAGGAAAGCCATCTGTTGGCCCAGAAGTTCGACAAGGCCAAGGCCGTTGAAAAACGATTGACCCCGGAAGTGTTTCTGACCAGCGACGAGTTCACCCCGATAGACGACTACGAACTCCCGAATCAGATGCTCACCGCCCTCATGGATGCCAAGCCCTGCAAGAACGCGCCCATCGACCCGGTAGAGGAGGATTCTTCCTCGGGTGTTCCTGCTCCCTGTATCTGTTCTACCTGCACCTGTGGCGGGTGCAAAGAAGAATGCTTCGGGAACTGCCACAACTGCGGCCATCCCGTGCAGGAGTGCAACAGCTACCAGACCGAAGGAGAAAAGCATTTAACTCCCGCTCACTCTGAGGATGTTGCCGCACAGTGCGGCAACACTCCCCTCGCCCCTACCTTTGACTTCTCAGCTCTGGGCGATTTGTCTGAACAGGCCGCAGCTGCCGACCAGCAGTTTGATTTGCACTATGGCGCAGCGCAGGACGAATACCTGATCTCCTGCATCTACCTTGCCCGGATCCACGCTCTGACCGCTAAGGCCGGGCGGTATGGCGGCGGCACATGGACAAAGTGGTACGAGAGCAAGGGACTCAGCGAAGGAAGCGCTCGCACGATGGTCAAAAACGGAGACGCCTTTAATTCCGCAACTGTTGCGGAATTAAAACAGCTGCCCGAGCTGACCCGCAAAGATTTGAACCTCATCGCCCGCAGCGGGTGTGCCACGCAGGTGGTCGAAGCTGCCGGAGACAGCCAACGGGTGCAGGAGCTTTTAGCCCAGCTCAAGGCCAAAGAGTACAAGCTGAACGAAACGCAGGCCAGATTGAAGAGCGCCTGCATTCAGGAGCAGGAGTCGCGGGACGCAATGAACACCGCCAATGCTCAGCTGGAAGCCGCCCACGCCGACATTAAAGGTCTGACCGAACAGAACGATCAGCTCAAAAGCCGGTTAGACGCCGCCGAAGCACGGGAAGAGGAAGCATGGAAGATGCAGAGCAAGGCCGAAGCCCGCGCCAAGGACGCGGAAAACCAGCTTGCAGGCTCCCGGCAGGTGGCCGAAGCGGCCAAGCGCCGGGCCGACAAGTGGCAGGCCGAGGCTGAAGCAGCCCGAAAGCAGCCCATCGCCGCCGTGGTGGACGAGGAAGAGGTGGAACGGCGGGCAAACCAGAAAGCCCACGACATCGCCGAAGACTTGGCCGCTGATATGACTGCCGACCTGCGGGAGCAGCTGAAACGAGCTACCTCCAGCAGCGAGCAGGAGGCTCACAGTTCTTATGATGCTGTTCTGCTGGCCGACCGCTCCTTCCAGAACATTGGCAAGATGGTAGTTCCGTCTCTCCGCAGGCTGCCGCCCGAACAGCGGGAACAGCTGACCAGTATGCTCGTTCACACACTCGGACAGATCCAAGGGGAGGTATCCAGATGTCTGTAAAAATCACTGCGCTTGAAGCCGAAAACGTCAAGCGCATCAAGGCGGTTGCGCTCACCCCTGCCCCCACCGGGCTCACCCTCGTGGGTGGCAACAACAATCAGGGCAAGACCAGCGTCCTCGACGCGCTGGCATGGGCACTGGGCGGCGAAAAGTTCCGCCCGGCTGCGGCCCAGAGGGATGGTGCTGTTGCCCCAGCCCATCTCCGCGTCGTCCTCTCCAACGGCGTTGTCGTGGAGCGCAAGGGCAAGAATAGCAATCTCACCGTCACCGACCCCACCGGCCGCCGCAGCGGTCAGCAGCTCCTCAACGCCTTTGTGGAGCCGCTGGCCCTTGACCTGCCCCGTTTCATGGAGGCCAGCGACAAGGAAAAGGCCGACATCCTGCTGCGGATCATCGGCATCGGAAACGAGCTGCACATTCGGGACATGGAGATCAAGAGCATTTACGACAAGCGCACCTTCACCGGCCAGCTTGCCCAGCAGAAAAAGCACTTTGCCGATGAGCTTATCTCCTATCCGGACGCACCCGAACAGCCTCTCAGCGCCTCTGACCTCATCCGCCAGCAGCAGGAGATTCTTGCTCGCAACGGCGAGAACCAGCGCAAGCGCAGTCAGCTTTCCCAGCTGGAGTCCAAGAGCCAAACCCTTGCACAGCGCCGGGAGCAGTTGGAAGCAGAGCTTGCTCGCCTGACGGAAGAGCAGACCGCACTGACCACTGACCTCTACGCCGCCCGGAAATCTGCCGAAGACCTTCAGGACGAATCCACTGTCGAGCTGGAAGCCTCTATCCAGAGCATCGAAGAAACGAACCGCAAAGTCCGCGCCAACCTCGAAAAAGCCCGTGCCGAGGACGAGGCCAAGCACTACTCCGAAGAATACGACCGCCTTACCGAGGCCATCGCCCAGAAGCGCAAGGAGCGTCTTGACCTGCTGAACGGTGCCGACCTGCCCCTGCCGGAGCTGAGTGTGGAGGACGGCGCTCTTACTTATAAAGGCAAGCGCTGGCGGGATATGTCCGGCAGTGACCAGCTCCGGGTGGCTGCGGCCATCGTCCGGCGGCTCAACCCGGACTGCGGCTTCGTCCTGTTGGACAAGCTCGAGCAGATGGACATGACCACGCTGGAAGAGTTCGGCCGCTGGCTCGAGGCTGAGGGCCTGCAGGCCATCGCCACCCGCGTTTCCACCGGCAGCGAGTGCCAAATCATCATTGAGGACGGCATGGTCAAGGGTGCTGACCTGCCCGTTCTGTCCGCTGCACCCGCTCAGACCAAAACATGGACGAAAGGAGCTTTCTGATGAGCAAATATTCCGTTACCACCGGCATCCTGAACACCCCGGTCAAGGTCGTACTGTACGGCCCCGAGGGCATCGGCAAGAGCACATTTGCCTCTCACTTCCCGGACCCCGTTTTCATCGACACCGAGGGCGGCACCAAGCGGCTCAATGTTGCCCGCCTGCCCCAGCCCACCAGCTGGGCCATGCTGCTGGACGAGGTGCGGGCCGTCACCCGGGGCGAAGTTTCCTGCGGCACACTGGTCATCGACACCGCCGACTGGGCTGAGCGTCTGGCCATCGCTGCCATCTGTGCCAAGGCCAAGGTGGACGGCCTCGAGGGCTTTGGCTACGGCAAGGGTTACACCTACGTCAAGGAAGAGTTCGGCAGGCTCCTCGATGCCCTCGAGGAAGTGCTGAACAGCGGCCACCATGTGCTGATTCTTGCCCATGCCGCTATCACTAAATTCGAGCAGCCGGACGCGGCAGGCAGTTATGACCGCTGGACCATGAAGACCACCAAGCAGACCGAGCCTCTGCTGCGGGAGTGGTGCGATATGCTCCTCTTCGCCAACTACCAGACCATTGTGGAGAAGAGCGGCAGCGGCCCCAATGCCAAGAACAAGGCTACCGGCGGCAAGCGGGTGCTCTACACCACCCACCACGCCTGCTGGGACGCCAAGAACCGCTTCGGCCTGCCCGATGAAGTCCCCTTTGACTACGCCAGCATCGCCCACTGCATCACCGGTCCGGCCTCTGCGCCGCCTGCTGCCCCGAAGCCCGCAGCACCCGCCGAAAAGGACATTCTTCCCCCTCCCAGCGCACCGGCACCGCAGCCCAAGCCTCAGCCGGAATCGCCCCGGGAGACTGTTCCCGAAGCCCTGCTGACGCCCGACCTCATGGCGCTGGGCGTCCCCGAAAAGCTGGCCGCGCTGATGAGTGCCAACAACGTCACCCCCGAAGAATTGCAGTTCGTCGTGGGCAAGCGGGGCTATTTCCCGGAAGATATGCCCATCAGGGACTACCCCGCCGACTTTGTGGAGGGCTGTCTCGTGGCCGCATGGCCGCAGGTGCTCCAGATGGTGCTCGACAACCGCGACCTGCCTTTCTGATTTCTTCCTCTTAGGCGCTCCGCGCCCACGCCGGGTTGCGGCTCCCAGCATCCGCTGCGCTCCGCTTGCGTCTTGCTGGCCGCTGCCCCAACAACTCCTCCCTGCTTCCGCCACTGGCGGCGGTCGTCGTTGTTGCCCCTAACAGGGGAGCTGGCTGCCGCAGGCAGACTGAGAGGTTCACACGTTATTATAAAGGAGAATACTTATGGCTGACATGAATACCACTACCGATCGCGCCCTTGGCTGGGATGATGAATTTACCAACATCTCGCAGGATTTCGTGCTCCTGCCCGAGGGCGAATACTACTTTGAAGTCACGGGGATGGAGCGTGCCCGTTTTGAGGGCAGCGCGAAGCTGCCGCCCTGCTCGATGGCAAAGCTGACCCTGAAGATCTTCGGCGGTGCTCTGGGCGACACCACCGTCACCCACCGCCTCTACCTTCACACCAAGACGCAGGGCCTGCTGGGAGCATTCTTCGAGAGCATCGGCCAGTGCAAGAAAGGCGATACCTTCCGTCCCCGTTGGAACGAGGTCGTCGGCTCCAAGGGCCGCTGCAAGCTGGGCGTCCACGATTACGTCAAAAAGAGCGGAGACCCCGGCCAGAGCAATGAAGTCAACCGTTTCCTGCCGCCGCTCGAGGAAAAGGCTGCACCTTCGCAGGGCTGGACTCAAGGAGAATTCTGATGGGAGAAAAGCAAGCTTTACGCCCCTATCAGGAAGCCGCCCGGAAGAAGATTCACGCCGAGTGGGAGCATGGCCGTTTCCGCACCCTGCTGGTGCTCCCCACCGGCACCGGCAAGACCATCGTGTTTGCTTCTATCGCCGCCGATCAGGTGCGGGCGGGCGACCGGGTGCTCATCCTTGCCCATCGCGGCGAGCTGTTGGAGCAGGCCGCAGACAAACTTCAGCGCTCCACCGGCCTCGTCAGTGCGGTGGAAAAAGCCGAATCCACCTGCCTTGACAGCTGGTATCGCGTAGTGGTCGGCTCTGTCCAGACCTTGCAGCGGCCAGCGCGGCTCGAGCGCTTTCCTCGGGACTACTTCGGGACCATTATCATCGACGAGGCCCACCATTCCATCACCGACGGCTACCGCCGCATCCTCGACTACTTCGACAGCGCAAAGGTGCTGGGCGTAACGGCCACCCCTGACCGGGGCGATATGCGAAACCTAGGTGAGGTGTTCGACAGTCTGGCCTACGAGTACAAGCTGACCGATGCCATCAAAGACGGCTATCTCTGCCGCATCATGGCCCAGACCATCCCCCTCAAACTGGACATTTCCAATGTGGCACTAAGCGGCGGCGATTATTCCGTGGGTGAACTGGGCACGGCCCTCGACCCTTACCTGAGCCAGATCGCCGACGAGATGGCGGCACGCTGTGCAGGCCGCAAAACGGTGGTGTTCCTGCCCCTCATCAAGACGAGCCAAAAATTCCGCGATCTGCTGAACGCAAAGGGCTTCCGTGCCGCCGAAGTCAACGGCCAGAGCGCCGACCGCAAACAGGTGCTTTCCGACTTTGAGGCCGACAAGTACAACGTGCTCTGCAATTCCATGCTCCTCACCGAGGGCTGGGACTGCCCTTCGGTGGACTGCGTCGTCGTGCTGCGGCCCACGAAGGTGCGCAGCCTCTACAGCCAGATGGTGGGCCGAGGCACCCGCCTCTCCCCGGGCAAGAAAGACCTGCTACTCCTCGATTTTCTCTGGATGACCGACCGCCACGAGCTTTGCCGACCGGCAGACCTCGTCTGCGAGGACAAAGCCGTTGCCCGGCAGATGACCGAAAATCTGGCTGAGAGCGGCGGGCCGCAGGACATTGAGGAAGCAGCCGTGCAGGCCAGCGAAGATGTGGTGGCCCAGCGTGAGGAGGCCCTTGCAAAACAGCTCGAAGAGCAACGCCGCAAAAAGGCGAAGCTCGTTGATCCGCTGCAATACGAGATGAGCATTCAGGCCGAAGACCTTTCCGGCTATGTACCGGCCTTTGGCTGGGAAGCCGGGCCGCCCAGCGCGGAACAGGCCGCAGCACTGGAAAAGCTGGGCATCCTGCCGGAGGCCGTGGAATCGGCTGGCAAAGCCTCTCTTCTGCTCGACCGCCTCCACAAGCGCCGAGATGAAGGCTTGACCACTCCGAAGCAGATCCGCTGCTTGGAGAAATACGGCTTCCAGCACGTCGGCACATGGAGTTTCGAGGCGGCACGCCACATGATAGACCGTATCGCTGCGGGAGGCTGGCGGAGCGCGCCAAAGGGCGTCGATCCTAAAACGTACACTCCATCTGCCGAACCGATTGCCGCAGATGATATGTTCATATGGTAACGCGAATGGAACATGAAAATGACATCAAAGAAGCGCTGGACTTTATTTCCCCGTCCGCCCTGACCTATGAAGAATGGCTCATGGTGGGCATGGGCCTGAAAGAAGCCGGTCTGCCTGTCACAGCGTGGGAGCAGTGGAGCGCCCGGGACGGCGGGCGGTATCACAAGGGCGAGTGCGTCAAAAAATGGGAGAGTTTCCACGGCAGCTCGAAGCCCGTCACCCAGAGCAGCATCTTCCAGCTGGCCTATGAGCACGGCTGGTCCGGCCCTGCAGGCCATGCGCTGGACTGGAGCGATGAGCTGACCGTCGGTCCGCAGCAGCCCGCACTGGTAGACCCCCGCTGGGTCGAAGAGCAAGAACTTCACCTCCCCGACACATGGGAGCCTGCCCAGCAGCTCAAACGCTACCTGCAGGCCCTCTTCGAGCCGGACGAGTATGTGGCCTATGTCACCGAGAGCTTCATGGCCGCCGACCGCCGACGCCCGGCGAAAGGCTGCTGGGACAGAACTGCCGGGCAGCTCATCGAGGAGCTGGACGCCTGCGGCGGAGATGTCGGCAAGGTCATGGGGGACTGTGACCCTGATGTTGGTGCGTGGATCTGCTTCAACCCGGTGGACGGCGCAGGCCGGAAGGATGCCAACATCACCAGCTTCCGCTATGCTCTCGTGGAATGTGACAACATGGAGCCGGGCAAGCAGCTGGCCGCCATCCACCAGATGGAGCTGCCCTGCGCTGCGCTGGTCTATTCCGGCGGCAAGAGCGTCCACGCCATCGTCCGGGTCAACGCTCCGGACTATGCCGAATACCGCAAGCGGGTCGATTACCTCTACGCCACCTGCCAGAAGAACGGCCTGACCCTCGACCAGCAGAACCGCAACCCTTCCCGACTCTCCCGGATGCCCGGCATCCTGCGGGCAGGACAAAAGCAAGCCCTGCTTGAAACGAACATCGGCAAAAGCTGCTGGGAGGACTGGTGTGACTGGGTGGAGGCCTGCACCGACGATCTGCCCGATACAGAATGTCTGGCCGATGACTGGGACGACCTGCCCCCGCTGGCCGATGCCCTCATCTCCGGCGTGCTGCGTCAGGGCCACAAGATGCTGCTGGCGGGTCCCTCCAAGGCAGGCAAGAGTTTCGCTCTCATTGAGCTGTGCATCGCTATCGCCGAGGGTAAGACGTGGCTTGGCCGTTTCTCCTGCGCACAGGGAAAGGTGCTCTACATCAATCTGGAGCTTGACCGTCCCTCCTGCCTGCACCGCTTCAAGGACGTCTATACTGCGATGGGCCTTGCGCCCGATCACCTGAAGAACATCGACATCTGGAACCTGCGCGGCGCATCCGTCCCGATGGACAAACTGGCACCCAAGCTCATCCGCCGGGCTGACAAAAAGGGCTATACCGCCGTCATTCTCGACCCCATTTACAAGGTCATCACCGGTGACGAGAACAGCGCCGACCAGATGGCAAAGTTCTGCAACCAGTTCGACGTGGTCTGTCGTGCGCTGGACTGCGCCGTGATCTACTGCCACCATCATTCTAAGGGTGCGCAGGGCGGCAAACGCAGCATGGACAGAGCATCCGGCTCCGGCGTGTTCGCCCGCGACCCCGACGCTATGCTGGACATGACCGAGCTGACCATCACCGACGCGATTCGGGAACAGCTCCACAATAAAGCCGCCTGCCGGGTCATCAAAGCGATGCTGGATAAGCGCGGCTATACGGACGCCTACGGCCCGGACGACGCCCTCAGCAAAAGCCGGATGCTGACTATCGCCAAAGAAAAACTTGGCCTTACCGACCTGCGGGCCATCGACGCCGAAGTGGCTGCGGCCCAGAAAAAGGCCGACAGCATGACTGCGTGGCGCATCGAGGGCACCCTGCGCGAGTTTGCAAGCTTTGCCCCGGTCAATCTCTGGTTTGACTATCCGGTGCATAAGCTGGACAGCGGGCTTTTGGAAGACCTGCAGCCGGACAGTGACTTCCGCACGCTGGGTGCAAAGGGTGCAAGCCGCCGCTGGGGTGACAGGAGCAAACAATCCAAGGACAAAAAGGCCGAGCTGGACACTGCTTTTGAAGCCTGCATGATGGACGGTGAGGTCACAGTCTACAGCCTCGGCGAGTATATGGATCTGAAGCCCCGCACCGTCAAGAGCCGTCTGAAGGAGGATGGCCGCTTCTGGATCGACGGCGAGAAGGTCGGCCGCAAGGAACCCGGCAGCAGAGGCTAAACATCCTGTTATATTCGAAATTACGAATTGTTGTAAAAATGCAGTTATAGCCGCTATTTTGCACGACTGCAAAAACTGCAAAATTGCAGAAATAGCCGCTATGACTGCAACATTTGCAGTGCAAAATAGCCTATATATAATAGCATGACTGCACTGCAATGTGTGATGGGGTATTACCAGCCCAAAGGCTGAATCGAAAGGAGTTTTCTTATGACTGTTACCGAAGCCGTCAAGCTGTCGGGCCTCACTCCCAGCGCCGACTATACCGGCGTGGAGACCACCGACGACTTCCTGCTGGCCGTCCAGACCGAGGCCAGCCAGACCGACGTGAAAAACTGGGTGGTCTGTGCTGACCATGTGCGGGAGCACAGCGGCGCACTGAACGCCACCACCACGGACAACACCTACATCCGCACCGGCCCTGTCACCACCAAAGGCAGCACCCAGCGCACCCTCTCCATTCAGGGCGACCGCTATGTGGGCGACGCCTTTCAGGACTTTCTGCTCTCCCACAGGATCGCGTTCGGCTCCGGCCAGAGCGTCGTGGTGCCCTACCTCTACTTCTCCCTTCGCACTGGCAAGGGCGAAAAGGGCGAGGGCGCGCTCATCCTGACCAGCGATGTGGGCGGCAGTGCAGGCGCAAATGCGACCTTTGCCGCCGACTTCAAGGGCATCGGCATCCCGGAGGCATTTAACTACCTTACCGAAGAGAACGCGACCTCCCGGGTCGGCGACGCCGTCGCAGGCTATGCCACCGTAGGCGTGTAACAGGAGGACGATATGAACATTTGTGGTCAGGAATTTGATTTTTCGCTTCTGAACGCCAACGACCTCGACCGTCTGGAGGACGCCATCGACGAGATGACCCGGGACTCCGAGGCCGAGACGGCCCGCTGCGACCGGGAGAATGTCCGCCTTGGCGACCGTCTCCGCGCACAGGCCCGCGTTTCCATGCGCGGCCTCGACAAGATCTTGGGCGCAGGGGCCTCCGCACGGCTGGGTCTGACCGAAAACGACCTTGGCCGGATCTACGACATCCTCGACGACCTCAACCGGGCCGCAGCCGCCGAAAAGGCGCGGTACTCCCGCCCGGCAGCAGTGCCCCAGAACCGCGCCCAGCGCCGGGCCGAGAAACGCCAGAAGGACAAGAAGCACAAGCCGCCTGTGAGCTATCCGGGCCAGCCGGTGTCCCGGAGCGAGGGCTTCTACCCGCAGGCTGTCCCCGCCGCCCAGATGGTGGAGCGGGTGGACAAGGCCGCACGCCGCAAGCAGCTGCTGGATGAGCTGGCAGCTCTGGAAAATGGCTGACATCCTGCTGGACAGGCTGCCCCGCGCGTGGGCAGGCAGGCCCATCGACTGGGATTTCCGGCCTATGATCTGGTTCAACGGGCAGTATCTCCGCCTTCCGGAGGACGAAAAGGGCCTGCCTGAGCTGGCCCGGGAAACCATGCGCCGGTTTTACCGCGTGGCCGTCCCGCCGGAGGAAGAGGTGGACGCTTTCAAGGCGCTGGTAGAGTTCTACACCGCAGGCCCGCAGGAGGTATCCGACCGCCCCGGCAGCAGCCGCACCGAGGAGCTGGCGCTGGACTACGTCACCGATGGCCCCACCATCGTGGCCGCGTTCCAGCAGGCTTACGGCATCGACCTCACCCGGGCAAGGCTCCACTGGTGGCGGTTCAAGGCCCTCATGTCCAACCTGCCTGAGGAGACCCAGCTGGCGAAGATCATCGGGTTCCGGACGGCTGACCTCGCGCAGTTTCAGGGCGCAGAGCGGGAGCGGCGTGCCGAGCTGAAGGAACGCTTCGCCCTGCCCGCTGCCCTGCGGAAAGGAGGCGGTCGCATTGTCACCCTGCAAGACCGCAACGAAGCCTTTGCGGCCCGCTTCCGGCGCTGACCGCGCCCCGGTTCTCTGCCCCCTGTGCGGCCGACCTCTGCCGGTCTGGGCCATCCCGGAGGCCCGCGCGGAGGGTATCTGGGTCAAATGCAAAAACCCCGCCTGTAAGCGGGAAATAGAGATCAAACTTTGAGTCTGTGCCCTTTGTGCCTGCGCTCTTTTTTCGTAAAGAGAGGTGGACACATTGGCCGCAGATTTTTGCATTACCGGCGAAGTAAAGCTCAACAGCGACCCGGCTGAGAAAGCCACGAGCAAGTGGACGGTGGCCGCAGGCCAGCTCATCGCGGACTTTGCCAAGAAAGCTGCATCCAGCCTGCAAAGCGTGGTCAAGAGCGGTCTGGACTACAACGCCCAGATGGAAAGCTATCTGACCAACTTCAAGGTCATGCTGGGCGACGAACGGCTTGCCGCCGAGAAGCTGGAAGAGATACGCCGGATGGCCGCAAGCACGCCCTTCTCCCTGTCCGATCTGACCGAGGGCACCCAGACGCTCTTACAGTTCGGCATCGCGGCGGACGACACCACCGGCGTACTGCAACGGCTGGGCGATATTTCGCTGGGCAACGCGGACAAGCTCCAGACCCTCGTGCGGGCCTACGGCAAGATGTCCTCGGCCCAGAAGGTCACGCTGGAAAACGTCAACATGATGATCGACGCGGGCTTCAACCCGCTCAATCAGATCTGCGACGCCACCGGCGAGAGCATGAGCGCCCTCTACAAGCGCATCTCGGACGGCAAGGTCAGCTTCAACGAGCTGGAAGCCGCCGTGGCTGCTGCCACCAGCGAGGGCGGGCAGTTCTACAACGGTATGCTGGAGGCCAGCCAGAACTTCAACGGTAGGCTGTCCACCCTGACCGATAACACGAAGGCTCTGCTGGGTGCGCTGTCCGATTCGTTCTATTCGTCGCTGTCCGACCTGCTTCCGGTCGCAAACGATGTTGTTCTGGCACTGACGGATGCATTCACGGAGGGCGGCGTCCCTGCCATGATGGACACCGCAGCCGAACTGCTGGACAGCTTCGCCGACGGACTGATACAGAAGATACCCGATGCTGTATCTGCTGTTTCTGACCTTCTGACTGAGCTGCTTAACTATCTGGCAGATCATCAGGATGATATTTTCGACAGCGGTGTCCAGCTGCTGGAAAATCTCATCATCGGTATCACGGACAGTCTGCCAGACCTCATCACAGCGGCAGCGAACCTTATTGCCCGGTTTGCCGCTGCCCTCGTTTCCCATCTGCCCGACATTCTGAAATGTGGTGCAGCAATGCTCACCACACTGGTAGACGGCATCTTTTACAGCATCGAAAATCTGCTTGAGGCCGCCTATGCCTGCATCGCCAAACTTCTGGGTGTGTGGGACGGAAGCATGGATGAGTGGGGGCATATCGGTGAGAATATCGTTGCATCTATCATCTCCGGCATTGCGGGGATGTGGAACTCGCTGGTTTCTTTTGTCCAACAAAAAATAGCCGCTCTTACAGGCAACGCAGTCACTGCCGTGGACAACGGCATACAAGCCAAGTCCAATACCACCACGGATGCGGACCGTCAGCGCCGCCAGCAGTTACACGATAGCCGTGTAGCGCAGGCTCAGGCTGACCGGACAGGCAGCTCTTCCGGTACCTCTGACGCGGCATCTGCCACCGCTGCTGCCGCTGCGGCCACCTCTGCCGCCCAGAGCACCAAGAAGGCCACGGCGGACATCATCAAATCCATCAGCGACACCACCACGGCGGTCAAGGACGGCGTGACCACCACCACCGAGACCGTTACTGAGACGCTGTCCAACGGCACCACCCAGCAGAAGCAGGTCATCACCTCCACCAGCCGCCAGATGGTGGACGGCGTGCTCAAGGACGTCAAGACCGTCGAGACCATCGCGGCAGACGGCAAGCGGACGGTCAGCCAGACCATGGAGACCGTCCGGGATGTGGTGGACACCGTGACGGCCACCACCACGGCCCTCGCGGACGGGGTCAAGATCACCACCCAGACCGTGACCAAAACTCTCGCGGACGGCACCACCGAACAGCAGCAGGTCATCACCCAGACGCAGGACAAGGTCATCGACGGGGCGCTCCGCACGGTGGAGACCGTCAAGACCATCGCCGCCGACGGCACCGAGCAGGTGGCCGAGACCATCAAGGACAGCGCCGCCAAGACACTGGACGGCCTCTGGTCTGCCCTCAAAGACCGGGCCAACGAGGGCATCCTCGGCACGGTGGGCACCCTGTGGGACGCGGTGAAGAGCGGAGACTGGCTCTCCATCGGCAAGTGGGCGGCGTCCGCCCTCTACTCGGGCCTCACCGCCGACCAGAAGCAGCAGCTCTCCAGCTTCGCCCTGAGCATGGTGGACGGCCTGAACGGCGTCCTCGGCGACGCGGCAGGCAGTCTGGCGCAGGCGGCATGGGGCATCGGACAGAGCCTCTTTGAGGGGATCACCGGCAAGTTCGGCGACATCTCCTCCATGGCCGTCAAGATGGGCGGAACCCTGAAAAGCGTCTTCGGTGCCCTCAAGACCCCGCTGGCCGCAGCGGCCAAGGCTATCAGTACCGGACTCTCCGGCGGCCTCCTGAGCATGTTCCCCGCCATCTATGCGGGCTTCGCCGGCATGATCGGCACCATCGGCGCTGCCGTCGAAGGAATGCTTGTCGCCGTCAGCGCAGCGCTGGAATCCACCCTCTTCGGCATCCCGGCAGGCCTCGTGGTGGCCGCTGCCGCTGTCGCTCTGGGCGTCGCCATCGCAGCCATCGTGTCCAAGCTGGGCGGGAGCCACAGCAGTTCCGGCGGCTCTGGCGGCAGCGGCGGGGGCGGAAGCTCCGGCCTCGGCATCGACACCCCCAGCATCACCGACGAGTCGAACAAGCTCACCGACACCATCGACGCCAACACCGCGAAGCTTACTGAAATAAACAAGTCCCTCGCCAAGCTGGTCAAGAGCGCAAACGCCCTTGTCCTCAGCGACAACGCAGCCGTGAGCAGCCGGGTGGCAGCCTCCGGCACGGCGCAGATCGCCGCTGCGGCCAGAAGCTACCGCGAGGGCGACACCAACATCACCCAGAACATCTACTCCAAGGCCCACACCGCCGCCGACCTTCAGCGCGAAGCCCGCTGGGAGGCCGACCGCGCCAAGGCACAAAACCGCTGAAAGGAGGTCATCCACTCGTGCGCAAAGACCATCTCCGCCTCGTGACGGACGCCGGGGCCGTTCTCGACCTCGGCTGGGACTACGGCATCCCCTACCAGATGGACAACCTCTCGGGCGTGGATGTCACCCTCAAGACGGCGCAGGGCGTCAACCAGCAGGGCGTCACCGTGGAGGATCAGAGCGTGGAGGGCGTCACCCATGAGGTCATCGCGGACTTCTGGGGCGCAGACGGCGAGGTGCAGGCTGACCGCTTTTTGCAGCTGATGCCCTTCTTCACCTCGGGCACGGCCTACTTCGGGGACAAATACTTCTCCCGGTTCTTCCTGCAAAAGACCCCCTACACCGTCCAGCTCCACCCGTACCCCCGCCTCGACTTCATGCTCTACCGCCCGAAACCCTACTGGTACAGCCTCAGCGAGGAACGCGCCGAGATGGGCGGCTTCATCCCGCGCTTCTCGTTCCCGGTCTGCTACGACAGCCACCAGTATAGCGAGTGGCGGCAGAGCTACTTCCTCAACATCCGCAACCCCGGGGCGCTGCCGGTGCCCTTTACGGCCAAGCTCCGCTCCACCGGGCTTGTGGTCAACCCCGCCATCCGCAACTCCGTCACCGGGGAGCACATCGGCTTCGACACCACGCTCAAAGCGGGTGAGGTGCTGGAGATCTACCGCACCACCACCGACCGTCTGGCCGTCAAGCTCACCCGGGACGGCATCGAGTCCAACGCCTTCGCCCTGCTGGACGAGGACTCCGACCTCACCGAGCTGCACCCCGGGGACAACGTCCTGACCGCCGACGCCGACAGCGGCAAGGCTGGCTTGCAGGTCAGTGTGAGCTTCTACCCGATGATTGTCGGCATCCTGCCGGAGGTGCTGAAATGACCTTTGACGTACTGGACGAGACCACCCTCGCCCGCCTCGGGAACATCGGCGTGTGGGTGTCGGTGTACTGGGATGAGCCGTACAACTCCGAGGGCAGTTTTACCCTCGAGGTGCGGCCTACACCCGAGAACATGGAGCTGCTGCGGGAGGGCCGCTGGCTCGTCCGCACCGACGCCGTGACCAAAGTGCCCATGCGCATCTGCCATCGCTCCAACGAGAACGAGGACGCCAACCTCGTCGTCACCGGCTATCCGGCCACGTGGATCTTCACCAAGCGGGTCAGCGTCTCGGCCATCAAGAAGGAGAACGCCGAGACCGCCATGCTGGCCCTCGCCAAGGCAGCGGCTCCGTGGCCCAAGCTGGAGGTGGCCGAGCCGAAGGGCTTTGACACCACCTTTGAGCAGCAGACCAGTGGCGCGACCCTGTTTGACTATTTCAAAACGGTGGGTTCTGCCTGCGACCTCGGCTTCCGGGTCGTCCTCATGGGTAAAAACAGCACAAAAAAGCTAACTTTCGAGGTCTGGCGGCCTACTGCCGACCCCAACAACCGCTTTTCGCCCAAGTGGGGCAGCCTGCGGGAGGCCAGCTGGGCCTTCGGCGACGGCAGCTATGCCAACGTCGCCCTCGTGCTGGGGGCGGGCGAGGGCGAGGAGCGGGCCATGGTCTGGGCAGGCGACACCGAGGCTGAAGGAGCGGAGCGCCGGGAGATGATCGTGGATGCCCGGGACATCCAGCCGAACGAGGACAGCGGCGAGACGGTCAAAAGCGACAGCTACCTCAAGAAGCTGGCCGACCGGGGCGCGTCGAAGCTCCTCGAGCAGCTGCGCACCGGCAGCATCGAGATGACGCTGGACGCCGACGGCCTCGAGCCGGGCGACGTCTGTTTCTGCTCCCTGCCGGATCTCGGCTACAAGGCCACCGTCCGGGTGGCCGACATCATCATCCAGAGCCAGACCGATGGCACTACCCGCACTGCGCGGCTGGGCACACCGGTCTGGCACAAGAGCTAGGAGGCGATATTTTGAGCACCGCAGGCATCGTGACCTACCCTCTGGGCGGCATCACCTACGACGCCGAGGACGCTGCGGCCTTTTTTTCCACCCGCACCAGCGGCGTCTTCTCCACGGAGGAGGACTTCGCCGTGGCCCCGGCAGAGGGCATCAGCGTGACCGTCAGCGGAGGCCGGGCGTGGCTGCATCCCAGCCGGTGGGCCGGATTCAGCGTCACCGCCCGGGAGGACACCACCCTCACCCTCCCGCAGGCGGACAGCTATCTTCCCCGCATCGACCGCATCGTGCTGCGGTACGACGCCACCAGCCGCACCACCACCCTGCAGGTCTTACAGGGGGCCGCAGGCTCCTCGCCGACGGCCCCGGACATCTCCCGCACCGAGATGGTCTACGACCTCTGCCTCGCCGAGGTCGCACGGCCGGCGGGGCAGACTTCCCTCACCACCGCCGACATCACCGACACCCGCGCCGACGCCGCCCTCTGCGGCCTCATGCGGGACGGCGTCACCGGCATCCCGGTAAATGCGCTGGGCGCACAGGCGCTGGCAAAGGCCAAGGAGACGGCGGCACTCTGTGATGCGCTGCTGCAAAGCTACACCGGCGGCTATCTCGGCATCTGGCCCGTCACCCTGACGACCAGCGGATGGGCGAAGTCCACCGACCTTCCCAGCTACCCCTACAAGCAGACCGCCGAGCTTCGCGCCGCCCGAGAGTCCAGCAGACCCGAAGCCGTGCCCGCCCTCGACAGCTTCAACACAGCCATCGCGGCAGGCATCGCAGGCGTATGCGAGACGAAAGACGGCACGATCACCTTCTGGGCCGAAGAGGTGCCGGAGCAGAACATCCTGATGCAGGTGACGCTGCTGGGAAAAAGGACCGCAGAAAATCAACAGGAGGCATGATATGAGTTTGTCTTATACCCCCAAAACATGGGTCGAGAAAAAGACCAAGATCCACGCCGAGGACATGACCCGCATCGAGCAGGGCATCCAGAACGTGACACAGGCGGTCAATGCGCTGCCGTCCAGCCCTGCTGCCGCCAGCAGCGCCCTCACCCCCGAGCAGTTCGGCGCGGTGGGCGACGGCGTGGCGGATGATACTGCTGCCCTGAAAGCCGCTATTCAGGCGGCGAGTGAGCAGAAACAGCCGCTGGAGCTGACGCCCGGCGCGACCTACCGCTTTACGGAAGTGCTGAACCCGAAAGACAACTTGACCCTCCACGGAAACGGCGCGGCGCTGCTGAGCGATGTCAAGTGGACAACGCAGGCGCAGGACCGTCCCGGCATCTTTGTCGTCGGGTCTAAGACCGACCTTGTGCAGCATATCCGGATCGATGGCCTGACCTTCCGTGCGGCGGACACCTGCCAGACGAGCACTATGTTGCGATTCCAGTACAGCCGGGACGTGCAGATCAAGGACTGCGTCTTCGACTGCGACATCAATGCACAGAGCCGCGGCTGCATGGATCTGTATGGTGTTAACCATGATTTCCTCTTTGAAAGCAACATTTTCCGGCAGCTGAGTGCCTGCAAGGAGGGCGGCATCTGGGTGCGCAACTGGACGAATGCAGCGGAGTCCTCCAACATCCGCTTCCTGCGTTGCGACTTCTACAAGGCAGGTGGCGACGAGGTGCTGGCCGTCTGGGGCTGGGGCGGCATCGTGAAAGATGTCCTCATCTCGGGCTGCAACTTCTACGAGGTAGACGACGAGAAGTACCGTGCCCGTGGTTTCTACCCCGCATGGGGCATTACTCTGGGGCAGACGGGCAAACGCTGCGATGTGCGGATGGAAAATTGTGTTGTCCGGATGAACCGCTGCGAAACGCTCTTCCGTATGTTGGGTGACGGCACCCATGCGGTCGTGGACAACTGCGACATCTATTCTGAACAGCCGGAGGATATGGAAGAGCACGACTGGCACAAAGGCGCATACCCCATACTGGCCCGTGGCAACAATAAGGCAGACGGCAGCACGCTATTCTCCAACTGCCGCATCCACCTGCGGGGCGACAATGGGCGGAGAATCTGCTATCAGATGAGTGCTCTGCGGAACAATTACTTTGACGTGGAATGCGGGTACGGGCCTTCGAGCACCAGAGAAGTCATCGGCAACGTCTTTCAGGGCTCTTTGAAGGGTGTCATCTGGGACTGTAACGTGTTTAAAGACAATGTTGTAGAACTCACGAACTCGGGCGTTGCGTGGATGTCCGGTGCGAGCGAAGTCATCGGCAATCAGTTCACCATGAACATCACCACCGATGGACAGGGTGCCGCAGTCTTCCACAACAACTGGCACTCTGGAAGAATCCTTAATAATAAATTGGATCTTACTTATGCCAAAGAGTGCGATATGCGCCAGTACGAGATGTCTGGCGGACCCCAGTACGTGCAGAACAACATCATCAACATCAAGGGCGCGCGCTACACCCACCTGCAAAGCGCCATCAACGGCCTTATCTACCGCAAGAACAACTTCTTCAACAATGTGCCGGAAAAGCTTTTCGAGTGCACCGGCGTCACCTTCGACGAGAACACCCGCACGGAGCAGTATAAAAAGCATACCCGTCTGGGCGTGACCATCTCCCCCGAAAACTGCACCGACCCGGTCGTCTATACGTGGGAGAACACGGACGGCGCACTGGACGTCGGGGAGTACGGCGCGTACCGCCCGCTCAAGGACGGCACCGCCAACGTCACGGTTTCCTGCGGTATGTTCTCGGCGTCCCAGAAGATCACGGTGAAGCTGACCCCTGTGCCCTGTGATGGCCTGAAGCTGAGCCGTGTGACCGCCAAGTGCGGCAAAGGAATGAGCACTTATCTCAAGGCTTTCCCGCAGCCCTACTGGACGACCGACGACGTCGTCTGGACTTCGGACGCAGAGGACGTGGTCACTGTGACACAGGACGGTGTGGTGTCTGCCCTCAAGACCGGCACGGCCAACATCACCGTAACCTGCGGCAAGAAGACCGTCACCTGCGCGGTGACTGCGGTGGAAGCTTCGGAGCTGCCCACCTACACCGAGGGCGAGTGGGCGCTGGACAATACGGTCGCATACGTCCCCATGCCCAACCTCGAAGCAGAACACACCCTGTATGCAGCTTTCGATGTGGATACCAGCTGTGTCGATGCAAGCAAAGAGTTTCCCCTTATTTCCAGCCTGCTCAGTGGTCAGACCGGGCAGGAAGCTATCAAGCTGGCCTTCGGCGCGGATGGCGACAGCTATAAGACCGTCCGCTGGTATACCACAGACGCCACTTCGGACGAAAAGGGCAACACGACGCTCTACCGTGTGACCTACGTTAACGACGGTTTCAAGGAGGATGAACCGGCCTCGACCCACTTCCTCTACCTGAAGAGCGGCGTCGCCAACGGAAGTGGTGCGGTCATCTGGGCCTCGCAGACCTCCACCGTTAAGGCCGCACCGAACAGCGGCATCCTGAGCTTTAATGTACAGACCAGCGCAGACGACACGCCCATCACCAGCTTTACCAGCGGAGCCGCTCTGGCTGCGGCACTGGCCTCCGGCAGCGTCCACGCCACCAAGGCCACCGGCTTTAAGCTGCGGGAACTTATCCTGTATACGAACTCGTCTTACACCACGCTGGACGAGATCAAGAAGTACCGCGAGAACGCCGAGATCGACCTGCGCTTCGATGCTGACGGTCATCCGGTCAACGCAGGCACGGCGGGCGATCTCGTCATTGCAGGAAAAAATAATTCAGAAACTCCGGGCACTTCTTCTATTCTTGGAAGTGCAGTTTTAGGCAAAGCAGCATTGAACAAAGGAGAATAATATGAGCTACACCAAACAGAATTTCAAGGATGGTTCCATCCTGACCGCAGCGCAGATGAACCACATCGAGGAGGGCATCGTTGAGGCAGAGAAAGCGGGCAGTTCGGATACTATTTCGACCACAGCCAAAAATCTTATCGTTACGCTCTTTGAAGGTGCGGCCAATGGCAACACCACGATGCAGACCCAGCTGGATGCGCTGAAAACCGAGTGGGGTGTGAGTGATGGCGGCGACACCAGCGAACCCGTGCCGGTGTTCTCGCTGCCGAAGACAGAGTTCACTCCTGAAAACGCAACGGTCGTGGATACCGGCATCAAGCTGTTTGAATCGGCAGAAGGTGCAAAGGACTACACCATCATCATTTCCCAGAGACCGCACTCTACAACAGATGCCAGTGCGACCGATAAATACTGTCTGCTGCACTGCATGGACGAGACCGACCCGCGCCCCGGTCTCTTTATTGCCGGTAATGGTAGCCGGTATGTTATCAATGTAAAGGAGTGAAGAAAATGAAGGATACCATTTGCACCGCAATCGGCATCATCGGCGGTGTCATTGCCTCGCTGTTCGGTGGCTGGGACACTGCCCTGCAGACGCTGGTCATCTTTATGGCCATCGACTACATCACCGGTCTGGTGGTGGCGGGCGTGTTCCACGCCAGCCCCAAGACCAAGACCGGCGCGCTGGAAAGCAAGGCTGGCTGGAAGGGCCTCATCCGCAAGGGCGAGACGCTGCTCATCGTGCTGGTGGCCTGCCAGCTTGATGCTGTCATCGGCGGCAGCTTCGTCCGCGATGCGGCGATCATCGGCTTTTCGGCCAACGAGGCCATCTCCATCGTCGAGAATGCCGGCCTGATGGGTCTGCCCATCCCCGCAGCCATCACCAAGGCCATCGACATCCTCAAGCAGCGGGCCGAGACGCCCGAGAAAGGCAAGGACTGACATGAAAAAGAAGATCTCCGCCGGTACTTTGACCCGCACTGCGGTGCTGGGCCTCGCCCTTGCAAATCAGCTGCTCAGCGCAGCGGGTAAGCCTTTGCTGCCCATCGAGAGCACCCAGCTCGAGCAGATGATCTCTACTGGGGTTACCGTCGGTGCTGCGCTGGCCGCATGGTGGAACAACAACAGCTTCACCCCTGAGGCCATCGAGGCAGATGCATTCATGGCGAGGATGAAGAAGCGCGTACATTGAGCTGTCGCCCCTAACTGCATAGCATGACAACGCCCCCGCTCCGGATGGTCTCCGAGGTGGGGGCGCTTTGTTTATTCTTTCATCATGGCAAGTATGAGCCGCATTTCTTCCGTTGCAGCTTGAATCTCGCCGCAGAGCTGTTCGACCTCTGCGACGCAGCTGACCAAATCAAGTGTCTTGATATATTCGATTTTTCGCCCTATATCCGAGAATTTTTGTCCAACACAACCCAGCTGTTCTTCCGGAAAGTTCATACATCCACCGTTCCGCCCTTTTTCTCAAACCGATTTCACAACAATTATCTATCACTTAATTCATTGAAAATTTTGTCAAAAAGCCTCAATTCTCGATTTTGAGCCACCTCATGTTGCGGTTTTTGTTGCGGTTTTCTTCGTATACGTCAGCTTAAATAAGAAGAAATCCTACAAATCAGTCAAATTTTGACGCTGATTTGTAGGATTTCTGGAGCTACTGATCCGATTCGAACGGACGACCTGCTCATTACGAGTGAGCTGCTCTACCGGCTGAGCCACAGTAGCACATTGCACTCATTGCAACGTGTAGTATTTTACCATAAAAGCCGGGAGCTGTCAATATTGATTCGCAACTTTATCGGACGATTTTTTCATATCTTCTCTGTCGCTTCCAACGGTACGGCTCAGCTCACAGACTGCAAAGCAGCATCCGGCAAAGATCAGCAGCGCACAGTCTGGCGGGAGGCGGCGCATCGTTATGACCTGCCCGCACAGGGTGCTGAAGGTCTCCTGCGCCCGCTGAGGAAGCAGAAGATAAAACAGCAGCAGAGAAAGCGGCAGATGGAGCAGCCGGGCGCGGTACAGTGGGCGGAGCGTCATTTCCGACGGGCAGATGGTACGCACCTGCATCAGAACAGAAAGTCCCTGTACGCTCAATGCCGCACAGCACAGCATACTTGCAAACCGACCGCTTTGGGCCGCCAAATCACAGCCAGAGCAGACTTCCAGCAGCATCGCACAGAAGACTCCCGCGCCGGAGGGCAGCACTTCTCCTGCTCCTGCGGCCAGCATCCGGAAGAACAGGACAAAGGCGCAGAGCTTTACATAAGTCTGTGCGGCCTGTGCAATGATGCTGTCCAGCCGGAGAACACGAGCCTCGGAAGGATTGACCGCCGACCGCTTTGATGCGAGTGGAGGCCCCAGCCGTGCCAGAAGAGCGGCACACAGATAACCCGCCATCACCTGCGCAAGGAACAGCAAAACGCCCAGCTCTGCGCTGCCCAGCATCGATCGTCCTACCGTCAGTATCACAAAGGAAGGGCCGGAACAGACACAGGCTGGGAGGATGGCGTCTGCCTCTTGGGCTGTGAGCTGCCCGGAATGGACGGCCTCAGCCGCTGCGCTGGCCGCCGGGGCAAAGCCTCCCAGAAATCCAACGAGGAGCACCCTCCCTGCTGCCGGAGCACGCACCCCGATAAGCCGTTCCACAGGATAAAACGGCAAGCCCAGTACACCCGCTGCCGGGCACTGGATCAGCAGCGTGGATACGATGAGGAACGGAAACAGCGAGAGCAGCAGAGAACCGCCGCAAAGAGCCAGCCCCTCCCGCAAAGCCTGCGCACAACGCTCTGGTGCGGCAAAGGGCAGAAGCCCCGCTGCCAATGCCGCCAGAAAATATCCCATGCCCCGGATTTTCTCTTTCTGAATCATATGCGCACCCTCCATTTCCATATATATGTGGTAATTGGCAGCATTTTGCACGGCGGGAGGGAGCAGCGTGGGAAGAAAACGAAAGCAAAAATGCTCCCCGCGCGGCTGGTTTCGGCGGTTGTTCCGTCAGCCGCCCCAGAACTTCTACGGGCGGGCCTCGTTTTACCTGAGCGGAGGACGGATGGAGATCGAACAGTTCCGGCGCATCCGCTCCTATGAGGAAGGCAAGCTCTGCCTCGAGCTGGGCAGGGGCATCCTGACCGTTTACGGCGACGATTTGAAGATTGAAACGCTCTCTGCCCGGCGACTCACCCTTTGTGGGCAGATCCTTCGGACGGACTTCTCGAAAGAATAGGAGCTTTTATCATGGAACTGATCCAACACTGGGCAGGCATCTCCTTTTCCGCACAGAATGGCGATCCCGAAGGGCTGCTGACGGCCGCCGCAGCCGGAAGTCTTCCCCTTTCAGATGTCGTCCCCCGGCCCGGCGGATTTTCGGCCCGGTGCGCTGCATGGCATTACCGGAAGCTGGCTGCTCTGGCCCGCAAGCGGCGGGTGCGGCTGCGCATCCAGAAGCGCTGCGGTCTCTTTTTCCGTCTCCGCCCTCTGTTTCGGCGCCGAGGGCTTTGGGCAGGATGTCTTGTCTTTCTCCCGCTCCTGCTTTGGCTCCAAGGGTTTGTCTGGTTCATCGAGCCGGTGGGGCTAACGCCCGGCCAGCAGGCGCGCGCCGCCGTCATCCTGTGGGAGGCCGGGCTTTTCCCGGGAAATGTCGTTACACAGGACAAACTCACAGCCGGAGAATACGCTCTGCTCCAGAGCGGCGAGTTTTCTTGGGCAAGCCTCAACTTTACAAAAGGAAAGCTGGTGGCAGAAGCAGCGATCGCAAAGCCTGTGCCCGACATCGCTGCCGGAACGCTCCACGGTCTCCGTGCCAAAGTGTCTGGCACTGTGGTAAGCACAAACCTTGTCAGCGGCACGATGCTGGTCGTCTCCGGGCAGGCAGTAGAAGCCGGTCAGGGCCTCATTGGGACTGCCCGCGCCGAACGGGACGGAACGCTCATTTTTCAGCCTGCTGCAGGCATCGTCCGGGCGCAGTTCGAGTGGGAAGACGAGCAGGAAGCGGCTCTTACACTACCCACCGAGCAACTCACCGGCAGGCAGACCGTGCTCCGGACGCTGTTCTGGAATGGGCAGTCGATTGCTCTGCCCTCCCTTCATCCTGTTCCCACCGCATCTGAGGCCAAGGCCGTCATCCGGCACGACCAGCCGGAAGCTTTTGGCATCCCTTTTCCATGTTTTATCGAAGAGACGAGCTATTATTATAAAGAAGTTGTTGATCTGGAGCGGACAGAGGAGCAGGCTCTGGCCATCGCAAGACTGCAAAGTAAACAAGCTTTACAGGCAAATTGGCCCGATTTTGAGCTTCTGGCCCGCAAAGAAGACGTTTCAGTCGAAGAAAGCACGCTCCACTACCGAGTTGTCTATACCATCGTGGCAAACATCTGCAAATAAAAATACCGCACTGCCCAGAGCACTTCCGCTCCGACAATGCGGTATGCCGTTCGCAGATCCTGCTTGTACATTAGAAATGCAAACTGCTCTATAATATGGATTTTTGAAGCATTTATTTCTCGTCCGGCGTCGTCTCTGCCAGAAGCTCGTTCAGGTCGAACTCATACTTGGTGTGGCAGAAATGACAGACCACCTCGCAGCGGGGGTCTTCGTCCCGGAGCTTTTCCAGCTCTTTGCGGCCAAGGCTGAGAAGCATATTCTTCGTGCGCTCCTCGCTGCAATCGCACTGATACTGCACCTCGCGGGTGTCAAGAATCTGCGGGTCGAAGCCTGCCATTGCAAGCTCCATCATATCCTGCGGGGTCTTCCCTGCGTGGAGCATCTCGGTGACAGAGGGCATGGCGGCGATATTCTGTTCCAGACGGGTGATCTCGGCATCGGTCGCACCCGGCAGGAGCTGCAGCAGATAGCCGCCCGCGCAGACGATGGACAGATCCTTGTCCACCAGAACGCCCAGCGCACAGACCGTGGGGATCTGCTCGCTGTAGGCATAATAGCTGGTGATGTCCTCGGCGATCTCTCCGGACACCAGCGGTACCTGACCGACGGTTGGCTCCTTCTGGAGCTTGTTGTCCCGGATGACCGTCAATACACCGTCTTTTCCGACGGCGCCGCCGACATCCAGATGGCCGTTCTCCTTTGCGGGAAGCTCGACCAGCGGATGGTCGATGCAGCCCTTTACATTGCCGTGTGCGTCGGTGCAGGCGATGACGACACCCGCCGGGCCGCCGCCCGACACGCGCAGGGTGATGGAATCGCCGTCATCCTTGAGCATTGCGCCCATCAGAGACACGCCGGTGAGCAGACGCCCCAGAGCCGCGCTGCAGGTAGCGCTGGTGGTATGCAGCTTTTCCGCCTTGCGGACGATCTCGGTAGAGTCCACGCCACAGAACACGACGCCGCCGTTCTCAGAAATGCCGCGGATCAGATTCGACATATTATTTATCCTCCAATTGGGTATACTGTTTGACTGCACAGAAGAAGTAGCGCTCGCTCTCATCGGTCAGCGGGCCGAAGCTCTCGCCGTCGCAGACGCTCTCCAGCGCAAAGCCGTGCTTTTCCAGCGCAGTGCGAATGGTCTCGAGGCCGTAGGTGTACTCGTAGAACTGCTCGTGGAAGTGTTCCCCCGTCTCGCGGTAGTCGATGTCCACGCTGATCTCCACGCGGCGGTCGGCGGCGCTGTAGTGGTTGCGCCAGACGCAGGAAGCGTCCTCCTCCTCAAAGGTGAAGACGTTCTCCCCCAGCACGTTCTGATGCTTGTAGGGCGTATTCATATCGAACAGGAGAACACCGCCCTTTTCCATAAAGAAACCGGCGTTGGCGATGGCCTTGTCCAGATCAGGGATATGGTTGAAGGTATCAAAGGTAGACACTGCCCCCCGGATGGTGCCGTAGAGGTCAAGCTTGAGCAGATCCTGCCGCAGCAGAAGCAGCCCGCCGGAAAGACCGAGCTGCTCGGCCTTGTCCCGGACGACGCAGAGCATCTCCTCTGACTGGTCGATGCCAATCATATCATAGCCCGCCTGTGTGAGCATCAGGGTCAGCTCCCCTGTCCCACAGCCGAGGTCGGCGAGGATGCCGTCACGGATCCCGTGAGCATCCAGCTCCTTGTGGATATGGGCATAGAGCGCATCATAATCCGCTTCACCGTTGAACTCATCGTAGAAATAAGCAAATTCGTTGTAGGCCATTGGGTCACTCCGCGTCCTCTGCGTTTTCTTTGTACTCGGCTGCGATGGCAGCATCCAGCACTGCCTGCAGCTCTGGGATGCCATAGCCATTCTCGCCGCTGGTCAGCACGACCTTCTGGCAGCCATACGGCAGGCAGAGCGTTTCAAACTCCTCCTGCGTCTTGGCCAGCTGGCTCTTCTTGAGCTTGTCGGCCTTGGTCAGCGCCACGACGAAGGGGATGTTATGGTAATGCAGATAACGCAGCATCTGAAAATCGTCGGCGCTGGGGGCGTGGCGGCAGTCGATGAGCTGGACGAGCAGGGTATGATGGCGCTGCGCCTCGAAGTAGCTGTTGATGAGGTCATCCCAGCGCTCACGATCCGCATTGCTCACCTTGGCATAGCCGTAGCCGGGCAGATCGACGAAATAGCAGTCGTCCACGGCGTAGAAGTTGATGGTCGCTGTCTTGCCCGGCGTGCTGGATACGCGGGCGAGATTCTTACGGCTGCAAAGCTTGTTGATAAGGCTGGACTTGCCCACGTTGGAGCGGCCGGAGAAACTCAGCTCCGGGCGGTCGCTCTCGGGCAGCTGGCTGGAGATGCCGTAGCTTGCAATGAAATCTGCTTTATTATAGTTCATAGCTGCGTTCCTTTCGTCTCAGCAGACCGCGCCCGTCTGCGGCTTTTCAGTCGGCTGCGGCAGGGCCGCAGCCTCAGCGGGCTTTCCCTTCTTGGCACGGGGATGGCCCGCCGATACCGTCTTTGGCTTGAGGAGTGCGGCGGCGAGCACCTGCGACAGATTGGACATGGGCAGGAACTCGATGTTCTTCTTGACCTCGTCGTCCACCTCGTACAGGTCGGACAGATTATCCTTCGGGATGAGGACGGTCTTCATCCCCTCTCGGTACGCCGCCATGCTCTTCTCCCGCAGACCGCCGATGGGCAGCACATTGCCGTGGAGGGTGATCTCGCCGGTCATGGCCACATCACCCCGCACCGGGATGCCGGACAGGCAGGAGATGAGAGCAGTGGTCAGAGTGACACCGGCCGAGGGGCCGTCCTTAGGCACTGCGCCCTCGGGGGCATGGATGTGCAGGTCGCACTTCTTGAGGCGCTCCGGGTCGATGCCGTACTCGGCGGCATGAACCCGGGCGTAGGTGATGGCCAGCTGTGCGCTCTCCTTCATCACATCGCCCAGAGAGCCGGTAACGGTGATCTTACCACTGCCGTTGTCGATGACCTGCACCTCGATGGGCAGAGTCTCGCCGCCGATGCTGGTCCATGCCAGACCATTGGCGATGCCGATGGCATTGGTGCGGTTCAGGAACTCGGGCTTGACCATCCGGGGACCGAGCAGCTTTTCGAGGCTGGTGCCGGTGACGGAGACATTCTCCGCCTCGCCGGATGCGATCTTCCGGGCGCACTTGCGCAGGACGCTGGTGATGGTGCGCTCCAGATTGCGGACACCGGCCTCGCGGGTATAGCCGTCGATGATGCCGTAGAGGGCGCTCTGGGAGAAGGCGACCTTGCCGGTCAGACCGCAGGCATCCAGCTGCTTGGGCACCAGATGCTTGCGGGCGATGTTGTACTTTTCTACCCGGGTGTAGCTGGGCAGTTCGATGACGTCCATGCGGTCGCGCAGCGGGCCGGGGATGGCGCTGAGGTCGTTGGCCGTGGTGATAAAGAGCACATGGCTCAAATCGAACGGCATATCAATGAAGTGGTCGTTGAAGGTGCTGTTCTGCTCGGGGTCGAGGGCTTCCAGCAGAGCGGCGGCCGGGTCGCCCCGGAAGTCACCGGCAAGCTTGTCGATCTCATCCAGCAGCATCAGCGGATTCGAGCTTTTTGCGGTGATCATCGCACTGATGATCTTGCCGGGCATCGCGCCGATGTAGGTGCGGCGGTGGCCGCGGATCTCAGCCTCATCCCGCACGCCGCCGAGGCTCAGGCGGACATACTTGCGGTTCAGGCTTTCGGCGATGGAGCGGGCGATGCTGGTCTTGCCGACGCCCGGAGGGCCGACGAGGCAGATGATCTGGCCTTTGACGTCCGGGGCCAGCTTACGGACAGCCAGCACCTCGAGGATGCGGTCCTTGACCTTCTTCAGACCGTAGTGGTCACGATCCAGCACCCGCTGGGCCTTGGCGATGTCCAGATCATCCTCCGTGAAGGTGTTCCATGGCAGGTCGAGGCAGGTATCCAGATAGGTGCGGATGACCGTCCCCTCCTGATTGCTGCTCTGCATCTTGGAGAGGCGATCCACCTCTTTGAGGAGCTTCTTTTCCCGTTCCTCGTCCAGATGGAGAGCGGTGATCTTCCGGCGGTACTCCTCGGCTTCGGCGGTGGTGTCGTCGTCCTCGCCCAGCTCCTCGCTGATCATGTGGAGCTGCTCGTGGAGGTAGTAGTCGCGCTGGTTCTTGTCCATCGCTTCGTCCACCTTCTGGGCGATCTCTTTGTCAATCTCAAGCATCCGGCGCTCCCGGTGCATCTTCTCGATGAGCAGGCGCAGACGGCCCATCAGGGTGCCTTCGTCCAGAATGGCCTGCTTGTCCTCGAAGCGGAACAAGAGGTTGGCCGGGATGTACTCCGACAGGAAGGCAGGGTCGGTGCTGGTGGTGATGGCAAATACCACATCCTTGCCGATATGGGGATTCAACGCCAGAAGCTCGTCGAAGCTCTTTTTGACGTTCCGGACGAGGACATCTGCCTCCGGCATTTCCTCGGGCTTTGCCATCTTTACCGGAGCCGGACGGACCGTGGCCAGCAGGAAGCTGCCGTCGTCCTCCATCTCGGAGAGCTTGGCCCGGTACTTGCCTTCGACCAGAATGCGGACGAGGTCGTCCGACACCCGCATCACCTGCTTGACCTCGGCCACGACGCCGTAAGTATAGAGGTCGGCGGCCTTGGGGTCTTCGACCTTCATCTCTTTCTGTGCCACGAGGAAGACGTCAGAGTTGTTGCTGACGGCCCACTCCACGGCGGCGATGCTCTTCTCGCGGCCTACCTCGAAGTGGAGCAGATTGTTGGGGAAGACCACCAGCCCGCGCAGGGCGATGGCCGGAAGATGGAGAACGCTCCGCTCCACCTTGACCGTAACTTTTTCAGACATAGTGCAAAACCTCCCAGCCGTCCCTTGGATGCGAGTCACCCATAAGGGCGGCTTTTTTGTAGGGTCAAATCAAATCTATCATTTTATTATAGCGAAAAACTTCTTTCGATGCAACTGTTCAGCGCTTTTCCCGGGTGTTGTAGCCCAGCCGCCCCAGTGCGGGGAGGATGGCTTTGAGGGTCAGGGATGTGAGCGCGCCCATGATAAGGCCCAGCACCAGCATCACCGGCGCATAATAGAGCGACATCGTCGAGGACAGGATGAGTCCTGCGCCGAGCAGCTGACCGATGTTGTGGGCCAGTGCGCCGCAGACCGACAGGATGAACCATGTGGGCTGGAACGGGAGCTTATAGTAAAGCACCCACATCACCAGCAGGGACAGCAGCCCGCCGCAGAGGGAGAGAAAGCCTGCCGTTCCCCCGGAGACGAGAAAGACGAACAGCGCCTTGAGCAGGTCGAGATACAACGCCTGCCGCACTCCCATGAAAAACAGTGCATACATCACTACGATGTTCGCAAGGCCCAGCTTCATGCCCGGCGCAAGGCCCGGGATGACCAGCGTGCCCTCGAGAAAGGAAAGGGCCATCGCCAGCGCAAACAGCAGGCCAGAAAGTGCGATCTCGTGTGTTTTCTTCGGATCATGATCTCGGTTTGCCATTGGCTCTCCCTCTTTGTGCCGCAGCTTATTCTTCGCCTGCGGACTGCTCGTATTGCTCCTGCTCCTCGACAGCGGCTTCCCACGCGGCAAAAAGCTCGTCCTGATGGAAGCGCAGGTCGCTCAGCTCGTCGCTTTTTTCCCGCAGGAGCTGCGGGTCGTTGTAGACCTCCGGTGAGTTGATCTCGTTTTCCAGCTCCACTTCCCGGGCGCCGCAGGCCTCCATCTCGTCCTCGCAGGCTTTGATCTTGGCGCGCAGCTCTGCCCGGCGGCGGCGCTGTTCCTTGCCGTAGCCTACCTTAGCAGGCTCGCCGCTCTTCTCTGCCACGGGGGCAGGAGCGGCGCGGCCCATCAGGGCATCGTAGCTGGGATAAATAACCGCTTTGCCGTCCTCAAGATAGAGGATGGGGCAGGCCAGACTGTTCATCAGATGACGGTCATGGGTGACGAGGAGCAGCGTGCCGGTGTAGGCCATCAGCGCCTCGGTCAGATTTTCGCGGGTGTAGATGTCCAAGTGGTTGGTCGGCTCGTCGAGGAAAAGCAGATTCGGCCGTTCCAGCACGATCTCCGCGAAGCGCAGACGGGCCAGCTCGCCGCCGGACAGGGCTTCGCAGGGCTTGAAGACCGTCTCCCCCCGGAAGCCCAGCTTCGCCAGATGGCTGCGGACTTCCAGCTCGGTCATTCGGGGGTATTTGTTCCAGATGACGTCGATGACGCGGCCTGCGCCGATGCGGTTCTGCTGCTGGGCAAAGATGCTGGGCCGTGCGCCCGTCCCCAGACGCACCATACCGCCGGAGGGACGGCGCTTGCCGTCCAGCACTTGCATCAGGGTGGACTTGCCCGCGCCATTGGGCCCGGCGATGATGAGCCGCTGGCCGCGGCAGACCGTATAGGTAAAGGGTTCCAGCAGAGTCCGGTCGCCGATCTTGATGGTCAGGTTCTTGAGCAGCACCAGCTCATTCCACGGTTCTACGTCGTATTCGAAGCGGAATTTGAGCTGATTCGTCTCGTCCTGCGGAGCCTCTGTGATCTCCAGCTTCTCCAGCTGTTTGCGGCGGCTCTGGGCCATCTTGGTGGTGGAGGCGCGGACGAGGTTGCGGTCGATGTAGTCCTGCAGTTTTTCAGCCAGCGCCACATCGGCGTCATGCTGCTTCTGGCGCAGGGCGTCAGCGGCTTCCTTTTGGGGCAGATAGGCCGAAAAGTTGCCCCTATAGGTGGTCATGGTCTGGAAGGAGACCTCCCAGATCTTGGTACAGACATTGTCGAGGAAATAGCGGTCGTGGCTGACCACAAGGACCGCACCGGAGTAGCCCTTGAGGTAGCTTTCCAGCCATTCCATCGTGGCAAAATCCAAGTGGTTGGTCGGCTCGTCCAGAATAAGGACATCCGGCTTTTCCAGCAGGAGCTTTGCCAGACGCAGACGGGTCAGCTCACCGCCGGACAGAACGCCCACGTTCTTGCCCCATGTATCCTGCGCAAAGCCCATGCCAGACAGCACCTTTTTAATGTTGACGTCCATGTTGTAGCCGTCGGCTGCGTCGATGATATTTTGCAGCGCATCGTGCTTTTCCAGCAGCGAAGGGTCATTTGGAGCGGCCGCCATCTTCTTTTCCAAAATCTGCATCTGGGCCATCGCGTCCAGCACAGGGGCAAAGGAAGAGCGCATCTCCCCGTAAATATCAAGTGTCGTGTCAAGCTTTGCGTTCTGTTCCAGATAGCCCAGCGTCACGCCGTGGGTCACACTGAATTCCCCGTCATAGTCGGTGTAAACGCCGGTCAGGATCTTGAGGAGCGTCGTCTTGCCCGCGCCGTTCTGACCCACGATGCCGATGCGGTCTTCCTTTTCTACACTGGCGCTCACGTCGTGCAGGACGACCTTTTCGCCAAAGCTCTTTCCGAGTTTTTCCAAATGAATCAGCATAATAATCTTCCGTGTTCTTTTCCAGTAGGGGGTGGATACGGACGTCCCGCCGCCGTTACGGCTGATGGCGGCGGTGCTTGAGGCCGAGGTTCGCCAGCTCTTCCGGTTCCATCACCAGAGGATACAGCTCTTCCAGTGAGGCGATCTCGTAGGTAGGTGTCACCTTGCCCGGGTTCTCCGCATGGCCGGGATTGAACCAGCAGGTGTCAAGACCTGCATTCACGCCGCCCTGAATGTCGCTGGTGAGGCTGTCGCCCACCACCAGAACGTGCTCCCGGTTTTCCACGCCCAGTGCGCGAAGAGCGGCGTCAAAGATGCGGCGACTGGGCTTTTCGCTGTCCAGCTTCTCAGAGACAAAGACGTCCTCAAGGTAGTTCCGGATGCCCGACTCCGCCACCCGGCGGCTCTGTACCTTCTCGAAGCCGTTGGTCACAACCGCCAGCGTCGCCACCTCCGAAAGCTCGCCGAGGACATCCAGCACATTGGAGGTCATCAGGTCGGGGTGGGTGGACAGGCGCTCGAGGTAGCATCGGTTCATCTCCACGCCATCGCCTGCTGCGTTGATGGCCTTGAGGAAGCGGGTAAAACGCTCCCCCATCAGCTTATCGCGGCGGATCTGGCCTTTTTCCAGCTGACGCCACAGCTCTTCGTTGATGGTGCGGTAGGTCTGCACCGTCTCGGCGTCCGGCTCGATGCCATATTCCACCAGCGTTTCAGCCAGAGCCTTGCTTTCGGCAGCGTCGAAATTCAGAAGCGTATTGTCCGCATCGAAGAGGATGCAATAGTATTTTGCCATTTGTCTTTCCCTTCTCTATCATTTTTTCGTGCAGCCCGCCGCTCAAAAGCGGGCGCGGCAACGGCTGCGGTTTGAGAACAGCGAGAAGCCAGCCCCGCCCGGCAGAGCTGGCTTCTCGTAATTTTTATCTTTCCAGCGTCATTTCATAAGCTTCCTCGTCAGACTGCTCCGGTAGATTGCCGCCGCAGTCCGGCTCCGGCTTACAGGAGCACTCTTTTGCGATGCACTTCGCCATCTGCTCCTCCGTCACGCCGTTCTCGATATTCTCCCAGTCCATGTCGTAGTAATCCACGTTGCCGTCCGTCACATCTTCTGCACCGGGCAGCCCGGGAACTCGCATTTCTTCACAGACCATCGGCTCGCCTCCTCTCGGCCCAGCCTATGCAGCCGGACGCAGAAGGGTGAAACTTATTCTGCCTTGCTCTCGGTTTCCTTGCTGGCAGAGGCCTCGGACTTGGATTCCGCCTTGGACTCCGAGCTGGACTCAGCTTTGGACTCCGGCTTCGATTCCGACTCTGCCTTGGAACTGCCCGACGTGCTGGACGATGCAGACGAAGAGCTGCTGGTGCTGTGGGAGGAGCTGCTGGAACTGCCCGAGCTTGCAGAGGAAGACGAAGCGGATGTACTGCCGGAAGAACCGGCATTGGACGAGGACGAGCTGCTGGCAGGAGCAGACTCGCTGGACACACCGCTGCCGATGGTGATGGTCAGGGTGTTGCTGCTCACCTTGCAGTCGTTGTAGGTGACGACTGCGTGGATCTTGTAGGAGGCGTTGACCATCGAGCTGTCCACCACAACGGTGATGGTGGATTTACCCGCCGCCTGCGTGACCTCCTGCCCATTGGCGTACCAGCGCAGATGTTCAGCCTTGGCATACTTGCCGCTGAGGTTGGCCTTGAAGGTATAGGAGCTGCCCACAGCCCCCTTGCCCTCGCTGGTGATGTGGACGGACGCAGCGCCAAACACCGCCGTGACATCCAGATTCTGCTTGAAATCGGTATCGGTGCGGGTCTTGCTGGTGAGACCGTCGCTCCACTTGACGAAGACATAGCCGTCCGCCGGGACAGCCGTCACCGTGATGGACTTGCTGGGGTCGGTGACGGTATAGGTCACAGAGTTGTTGCCGGTATCGCCGCCCACGCTCAGGGTGCCGCCGCCGTTCTTGTCCACATGGTAGTGGGCCTCGAACTTCTTGCCCTCGCTGGAGCTGGTGCTCTCACTGCTGCTCGAGCTTTCGAAGCCGCTGGCGCTTTCGCTCAGGCTCTCGCTGGAGCTTGCAGCCTCCGAACTGGGCGCGGCCACTGCGGAGCTGGGGTTGGAGACATACTCCATCGTGCGGGTGGGGATGTTGTTGGTGTCCGGGCGGCGGTCATCGGTCTGACAGGCGTGAGTGCGGATATAATTCAGCACAGCTTTGAGGCCGACGCTCTTGAGGTGGATGTCGCCGCTGGTATAATAGTCCGCGATGCCGTAGCCGTCGCTGCCTTTGAGAGCCTCGGCAGAGTTAAGGAAACGGACTCCCAGCTGCTCGCACATATTCAGAAGAGCCATGTTGAAGTCGTCGATCTTGGACTGGTCCATGTGGGGATAGTTGGAGTGATCGACCGGGACAGGCGGCACGGTGTTCACGATGATGTCGGTATAGGGGTAGCTCTGCTGGACGGCTTGAACCAGCGCCGTATAGTGGGCGATGAAGTCCGAGACTTCCATCCCGGTGTCGTTGGTGCCGAAGGTCATGACCACCCGGCGGGGCTTCATCATGGCTACAGCCTGCGGGATGGTGTAGTGGTTCGAATCTTTCTTAAAGGTAACGATGCCCTCGTTGAGCGCCGCCTGCGTACCGATGCCCTCCTTCGCGCAGAACTGCTGCAGCGAGATGAGGCCGTTATTGTAGAGGCGAACGGTATTGGAGTCACCCAAGAAGAGGGTGTCGTTCAGGTAATCCGCACCGGCGTCGGCGGTCTCCGTCAGCAGGGCGGCAGAGGCGTTGTCGATCTGGTAATGGCTCGACAGGTCTTCGCCCGGAGCGGGGTCCGCCGCCGACTCAGAGACCGAGGGCGCAGGGGCGTCGCCGCCTTTTTTCAAGAGCGCGGTCGTGATGCCGAAGGTCAGCAGCACGGCCAGAACACAGAGAATGCAGACCAGAACGGCCCGCTTCTGCATGAGAGTCATATTTTCTTTTTCCGATTGCATTTTTCGACTCATAAACACGATTCCTCTCGTTCAGGAATGGGAAAGCTCGTCCACAGGGCGGAGGATCCATTCCGTCAGTTCCTTGCAGTCTGCGGCCATAAAGACCGGTGCAAAGGGGGCGACCTCCTCCCTGCTGCCGTAACCGTATAACACCGCGGCGGCGTCCAGCCCGCAGTTCCTTGCACCCTGCATATCGTCGCGGCGGTCGCCGACCATCAGAACCCGCTTGCCCTGCATGACCGGCTGGTCGAGGACATGACGGATGACGTCCGTCTTGTTGTCACGGCTCTCGTCCATTGACGCGCCGCCCACGAACGAAAAGTAGGAGGAAAGCCCCTGCTCTTCCAGAATGGGCGTCACGACATGGGTGGGCTTGCAGGTGGCCGTGCAGAGGGTCAGCCCTGCGGCCTTGAGGCGGCCCAGCATCTCCACCACGCCGGGGTAAGCATCTCCCTCATGGCTGCCCTTGACTGCATAGCTCGTGCGGTAGCGCTCGGTGGCCTCCTCGATCTTGGCAGGGTCCGAAAAATGCTCGCCAAAGCTCTTGCGGAGGGGCGGGCCGATGTAGCGGTTCAGGTCGCTCCGGGCGACATCCACGCCCATCGCCTTAAAAACTTCTTCCAGTGTATTGAGAATGCCGGGGGCGGAATCAATGAGCGTACCGTCCACGTCAAACAGGATCGCATCGTAGTGCAGCAAGGTCAGGTTCCCCTTTCTCTTAGATAAACACTATATAGTATAGCACAGATTTTGATATTCAGCAATTCCAACAAAACACTTTTCAGACTTTTATACATATTTTTATGCAGGCATCCGCCGCACGAGCTCTCCCGACGCCGGGCATTCGCTCTGTATTTCCCGGGAACAGCAAGGCCCCTCTGCGCAGTCCGTCCTGCACAGAAGGGCCTTTTGTCCGTTTTTACTTTCTCCTCTCACCTGACATCAGCTCTCGGTGGTGGTGCAGGCGTTGTTCTCCGTCGAGGGATAGTAGAGGTTGTTGGCGATAAACTCCAGCTTCTCCTTCAGCACCAGCTCAAGATTCGCCACGGCGTGGACCATGTTGGTGGCAGAGTCGTTGACCTCCAGCAGCTTGCACAGGTCAAGCTCCTCCATGCTGAGGGCCGCCTTCATCTTCTGGGTCTCGGCACAGAGGATATGGCTCAGCGCCGACTCCTGCAGAGCGATGCTCTCCATCAGGTCGATGACTGCCTGATCGAAGGTAACGCGCGGCAGGGCGGGACAATCGCAGGCAACACAGTGGGTGCAGTTGGTGGTATCAGCCATAAGAAGCACCTTCCTTTCTCTCATAGGGATAGGGCACAGTCCATCCTATGTGCAGCCCCGCCCGGATGTCACTCCGGCTTTGCGGCCTTCTGCACTTTCTCAATGGTATCGCGGTAGCCGCCGGAGCCATACTGGATGCAGCGGTTGATGCGGCTGATGGTGGCGGTGCTGATCTCCACGGCCTTCACGATCTGGTCGTAGGTACTGCCGTTGAGCAGAAGCTTCGCCGCTTCCAGCCGCTGGGCCATATCGGAGATCTCCTTGACCGTGCAGAGGTCCTCAAAGAAGTTATAGCACTCCTCCCGCGTCTCCAAGCTGAGGATCGCATCGAACAATGCATCGGTGGTGGGGTTTTTTCTGGGGTTTTTATCCGCCATAGCTGCCTCCTTTGCGGCACTTCATGGATAGTAATTCAACTTTTTCATGCGATGGCAGCAGCATGGAATCACCTATTTATGCTGTTTTCCTGCTGCACGATTTTTTGCCGTGCTCTTGTGATAGAATAGAGGATCTTTCATGCTCTTGTTACGTTAGTACTTTAGCACTTGAAAGCGCAAAAGTCAAGCATTTTGATTTTCTTTGGCAAAGATTATCAGATTTCATCTGTCGCTGTGTTCAGTTTTATTCATCTCACGTTTGAACAAAAATCGTCTAAAATTTCTTATCTTCGCCGCTGCAAAAATGGAAGAGTCTCCTAACTTGCCCAAAATATATTGACAAATTATGAAATCGGGACTAAAGTATACACAATCATTCGGCAAATGCAATGAACAGGACATGACTTTTCGCATTCCCTGCGCTCAGAGAGCCGCCATTCCGGTGCAAGGCGGCAGCACAGTGCGATCAGCCCTCACCTGCGAGCAGCCTGCGTGAACCTCATTTTGGGCAGTAGCGCGTGGCCGTTCAGCCCACGTTACAGGGCAGCGTATCGGCGGCCAAACGCCTGTACGCGCAAGCGGCTGCTCCTGAAAGCAGCAAACGAAGTGGTACCGCGGAGAACGACCGGTGTGCATACGCCGTTTGGCCTTCGTCTTCGAGGAAGATAGGATGCATCCTTGTGTTCTATCCTTCCAGTGAGGACGGAGGCTTTTTTCACCCTCCGGGCCGTTTCGCCTGCTCTGCTTTTGGGCACAGCCGCCCTGTCTGACACGTTGCCGGTTGCCGGTGTGAAAGAAAGGAAAGAGGTATAGAGAAATGAATACGTTGGTCATCGTTTTGATCGCAGCTGTGTGTCTGTTCGGCGCTTATACGCTGTACGGCCGCTGGCTGGCCAACAAATGGGGCATCGACCCCAAAGCCAAGACTCCCGCAGTCGTCCACGAGGACGGCCGTGACTATGTCCCCACCAACGGCTGGACCGTCTTTGCACATCAGTTCAGCTCCATCGCCGGTGCTGGCCCTGTCACCGGTGCCATTCAGGCCGCAGCCTTTGGCTGGCTGCCCGTCCTGCTGTGGGTGCTCATCGGCGGCATCTTCTTCGGTGCTGTCACCGACTTCGGCGCTCTGTACGCTTCCGTCAAGAACGACGGCAAGAGCATGGGCATGCTGATCGAGAAGTACATCGGCAAGACCGGCCGCAAGCTGTTCCTGCTGTTCTGCTGGCTGTTCTGCGGCATCGTCATCGCTGCCTTCGCAGACATGGTCGCCGGCACTTTCAACGCCTTCGGCGCAGACGGTGCTCTGGTCGAGGCTGCTCAGACCAACGGTGCTGCCGGTATGGTCTCCATCATGTTCATGGTCTTTGCAGTCGTCTTTGGTCTCATCCAGAAGAAGTTCAATTTCTCCGGCTGGAAGGAGAGTGTCATCAGCATCGTCTTCATCGTGCTTTCCTTCGTCATCGGTGCAAACCTGCCGATCATTCTGGGCAAGGCTGCATGGAGCTATATCACCTTCATCTACATCTTCTTTGCCGCTGTTCTGCCCATGTGGCTGCTGAAGCAGCCCCGTGACCACATGACCACCTTTATGTTCGTGGCCATGATCATTGGCGCTGTGGTCGGCCTGCTGGTCGCCCACCCCACCATGAATCTGCCCGTCTTCACCGGTTTCACCAACGAGAAGCTGGGCACGATGTTCCCCATTCTGTTCGTCACCGTGGCCTGCGGTGCTGTTTCCGGTTTCCACAGCCTTGTTTCCTCCGGTACTTCCTCCAAGACCGTCGAAAACGAAAAGGATATGCTGAAGGTCGGCTACGGCGCAATGATCCTGGAGAGCCTGCTGGCTGTTCTGGCTCTGTGCGTCGCCGGTGCTGCAGCTGCTGCTGACGGCACTCCCGCTGCCGGTACTCCGTTCCAGATCTTCAGCCGTGGCGTTGCCGGTTTCTTTGAGATGTTCGGCGTCCCCGCTTATGCTGCTACCGTCTTTATGACCATGTGCGTTTCCGCACTGGCCCTGACCAGCCTTGACGCCGTGGCCCGCATCGGCCGCATGAGCTTTCAGGAGCTGTTCAGCGTGGACGACATGGAGCACGCTGAGGGCTGGCGCAAGCTGCTCTGCAACGTCTACTTCTCCACCTTCATCACTCTGGTGTTCGGCTTCATCCTGACCAAGATCGGCTACGCCAACATCTGGCCCCTGTTTGGTTCTGCAAACCAGCTGCTGAGCGCTCTGGTCCTCGCCACCCTGTGCGTCTTCCTGAAGGTCACTGGCCGCAACAACAAGATGCTCTTCCCCCCGCTGGTCATTATGCTCTGCGTCACCTTCACTGCTCTGGTGCAGCGCCTCATCGCTATGATCAAGGCCATCAGCAATGCTGCTTCTGTCGCCATCCCTGCCGGTGAGACCACTTGGGGCGCTGTGTTCATCGCCAACGGCCTGCAGCTCATCCTTGCTGTTCTGCTGATCGTTCTGGGCCTGAACATCGTGTTCCACTCCGCCTCCGCCTACAAGAAGGCGGAGCACAACAGCGAGGTCAACGTCTGATTTACTGACCGCTGTTGACTGAATAAGCGCAAAACGCCGCTGACGGTTCTGAAGCCGTCAGCGGCGTTTTTGTTCTGTTCCGGTTACAGCATCTTCACCATGATGATCTCATCCCGGTAGGTGCCGTCCTTCAGCTTAAAGGCCCGGGGCTGGATGCCATAGCGCTCAAATTCTTTCAGATATGTGCTCGCTCCCATTCCTGCAGAACAGCCAATTGCAGCTCGGTATGGAACCAGTGCTCTCCCTCTTCCATCACGGTCAGTGTTGCGCTGCTCTTATCGCAAAACGCTTCGATGACTGGGCGGCCGGTCAAATTGTCCTTACCGCCATAGAGCACCTGTGTCGGCACCTTCCAGCAGATGGGATGCTCCTTCACCCAGCAAAGATAGGGCCATGAAAGCGTCTCGCCGAAGGTGGTCGGAATCTCTCCTTTCGCTTCCAGCTGTGCCCCTGTGACATCCGCCCACTGCATCATATGAGTGATGAGGTCTTCCATGTCCACCACAGGTGAGACAAGCAAAGCCTTTTCCAGCGGCATTCTCTGCAATGCCTGCATAGACAGCCATGCACCGATGCTGGTAGCGCGAAGCAAGACCTCCAGCCAGCGTGCGGCGGCATATCGGTAAACGGCCTGAAGCTCTGGCACGGCGACCCATGGCAGGAGCTTTTCCGTTCTCCCCTTCTGCTGGCCGTGCTCGGGCAGGTCGATAGCCAGCACCTGATACCCTGCCGGGCAGGCACGCTCTGCAAAATCCAGCGCTTCCTCTTTACAGCCCATCTTTCCATGAACATACAGATAAAGCCTTTCGGACGGCTCACCGACGAGAAGTGCCGGGATGCCCGCAATTTCAAATTCGAGTTTCTGCATAGGAGTGCTCCTTTGTCAGGCCGCGCTCTCCTTCTGGAAAGACGCGGATTCATTCAAATTCATTTCGGTCGTCCTCCTTTCTTTCATAGTTTCTTTATCATAGCATATCCTGCATCTGAATGCAAACAAAAAGAGCCGCAGCGCCCTGTTACAGGTACTGCGGCTCTCTTCAACTTTAGCAGTAGAAGCTGGCTTACTTCACCATGCTTGCGACTTCAGCAGCGAAGTCGTCAGAACGCTTCTCCAGGCCCTCGCCCTTGACGAAGTGGGTGAATTTGATGACCTTGATGTCGCCGCCCAGGTCCTTCGCGACCTTGGCAGTGTACTGACCAACGGTCATGTCGCCGTCCTTGACGAACTCCTGATCGACCAGGCAGTTCTCCTTGAAGTATTTCTTGATCTTGCCCTCGATCATCTTCTGCTTGACAGCGTCGGGCTTGTTGGCATTCTTGGGATCGTTAGCCATCTGAGCGAGGAGGATCTCCTTCTCCTTGGCGACGACCTCAGCGG
>ENA-UOJV01000364-UOJV01000364.1-human-gut-metagenome-genome-assembly--contig:-C82-NODE-364-length-68474-cov-6.985545_pt1 | contig 68474 bp, 60 predicted proteins | sample MGYA00242356_ERZ723903 | MGnify/ENA metagenome assembly ERZ723903
GATTTCTGAATATAAAAAAAATTATGTAAAGTTTGATGAAGGATATAAGCAATACATAAAAAAGATTCTGAAAGAGAATAAAGAAAATTTACAATATATAATTAAAAACAATAACGAGGATATTGAAATAACGAATCCTGAAATGGAAGTAATACAAAATTTGATCGAAGATGGAAATATTGAAATAAGTGAAGAAACTTCCGTGGAAGAATTAACCCAGAAAATCACGAATCAAGTTCTGTGGGTTCCTAAATCAGAATCATTTGAAGATATAGAGAAAAAAATGCTTGATGGAAGCGAAGATGGAATATATGATAAAATATTCTATTACGAAAATGATTCTTTAGAAACAATAGATGCAATAGAAGAATGTGGATAAAATATTGGAGAGAATTTTCAGTTCACACAATATAAAAAAGAGTTTGATGAAAATATAAAAGTTTCTTTGGTTTTTAAAAAGTATCAAGATGAATTGAATCATTATTTTGAAGATAAATTTATTGAAAATGATTTCGATGTTTTGTTCCCGGATGATGGGAAATATGAAGAAAATTTTGAAAAGGCATTAAAAATTGAAAGCGAAATCGATGAAAAGAAACAAGAAGAAAAAAGATTATTAAAAAAATACTGTGAGAAGATTATTCCTTTGATTCCTTTTTTTAAAATGTGTGAAATTTATAGAGAGTGTATTTATGATTCGGTTTATACAAAACAAGGGGAAATTAAGGAACGCTTTAATATAAATTTGCTATTCGAATCATTTGAAAAGATGAGAAATGAGGTTATTGAACAGAATGTTGGATTAAGTGAGAAGTTTTTTGAAAAATATTTTAGAAAAGTGGATTTTATTAAAATTATAAGTTTTTTTGAAAAAGAAATATCTGATACATCGATAAATGTAAAGAATTGGTATAAGTTGGCGTACTATTATACTAGAAAAGAAATAGTGTGTGTAGAACGTAATGAGCTTAGATATGGGGATATGTCGAGCAAAGAAAAAAAGGGAGGGAAATCTTTATTTCAATATTGTTTTTGGACAAATAAGGACAATGACAGAGTATCAATTCCTGAATGGGTGAATTTAGAAAAAGGTAAAAAAGTTAAGGATAAATGGACGCAGGGAATTATATGCGAATTAAATGGTCTAAGTCCCAAAGATGTGCTTATAGAATAATGGGCTTGCTATATAAATGTTTATTTATAGAAATTTTTAAATTAATTCCAGAATTTCGTTCCACCACACCAATATATGTTAAAATCCCCCCATATACGGAGAGATTGTAGAAACAGGCAATGTCCGAGAAAGACATTGCCTGCTCCTGTATAGAGTTATGCCTCAGAGAGTGGATTGGCGTTGAAAAAATTTTCTACAGGAATTTGGAGAACTTGAGATAGTCCTTGTAATTCAATGTCTGTGACCGTGCGAGAGCCGTCTTCAATCCTGGAGATGGACCCGCGACAGATATATACAGCAAGGGTTTCGAGTTTAATGGAGAGCTCCTGTTGGCTCAAGTTTCTCTTTTTTCTATAGTATTTTATGTTTCTTCCAGTAATGTTCATATTACTTCCATCAATGATACGTGGCATATAATCCTCCTGTCATGAAACGTCTTGTAACAAGACAACCCATATGTTATAATGATTTCTATGAAAAAATGTCCTGTAATAGGACATTTTGAAAAATTGTTTTGTCAAAAAACAAACAGAAAGATGAAGGGGGAGAAGAGATGTTTTGTAAAAAATGTGGAAAGGAATTGGATGAGACGGTTCGTTTTTGTCCGCAATGTGGAACGCCGGTTTCGGAGAAAGATGTGCCCAGAGGAAACAAGAACGAGAATTTTTGGTTACGCTTTATCTGGGGCGGCTGTGTGATTGTATTGGTGGGAATTGCAGGTTTTACATCATGGAAAGTGCGTAAAATTCATACAGAAACGTTGACAGCGGAAGAAAGTACGTTGGAAGAGGGCACGGAGACGGAAAATTTAGTATTAGAAAGTGCAGAGGAAACTTTGACCTCAGAGAATGTAGCTGAAGAGACAGAGGCAAGTACTCAGGAAACAGAGGCGATTGATTTACGGGAAGGATTAAGTGGAAGATTTGCAGAAGATAATGATGATTACCGTTGGTGGAAAAATAATCCAGAGGAAGGTATGACGGTAGATGATTTAGACTGGCAATTTTTTGACATCGATGTAGAAGAAAACGAATTCTGGTTTAGTACAGGTAAGGGAAAATGGGAAAAATCAGGGACATACGGAAATCAGATTGAATGGAAGGATGACAGAAATGCAGTCCTGACAGATCAATTTGACAGTCAACGCAATTTACAGATTATTGACGAGAATACCCTTATAATTGATGGAACCAAATTTGTGCGGGATGAGTAAAAGCGGAGAGAAAAGGAGATAGAGAGATGTTTTGCAGACATTGTGGAAAAGAGATAGCAGATGACAGCCATTTTTGTCCGATTTGTGGAACAGAGGTGACGGAAGCTTCATCGAATCAGCCAGAGAAAAAGTCGGAATCGTTAAAAGTAAGAAAGTCAATTATGATGGCGGGAGGGCTGATTGTAATTGCACTTGGAATTAGTGCGTATTTTCTGTCAGGGCAAATGAAAACAGGGAGTAGTAGTGAGGCGACTGAAGCAGAAGCGACAGTTAGTTCGGATATAGATATGCAGAGCACAGAGGAAGTGCCAGAGCAGGAGGAAACGATTCAGGAGGAAAATATAGCAGGAGAATATATTCTCCCAGAATCAAATGTACGTATATATACGAAAGAGGAACTGGAGAACTTATCGGATGAGGAGCTGCGCCTGGCGCGGAATGAAATTTATGCGAGACATGGTCGTATCTTTTCCTCGGATGATTTGAAACAATATTTCGAAAGTAAATCCTGGTATCAGCCATTATATGACAAGGATATGTTTGAAGCACAGGGGGGAGATTCCCTTTTAAATCCGGAGGAGATTGCCAACCGGGATTTGATTCAGATGATTGAAAATGAAAAGAATGCGGAAAACATCGATTATAAGGGCAGTTATGTGCTTCAAGGGGAAGAATACGTCTGGGTGAAGAATTATTACATTAAGAATAATTGTCTGTATATTGAGGGGCAGTACTGTGATGGAGTACCGAACCCTAATGCGGAGAATGAAGGAGAGGCTATTTTGTTCTATCCAATTAAAGAAAATGTGACAATACGAATGGATAATAATACAGTATTGCATTGGCAGGATTGTCACACAATCGAGGATGTCAAGACATATATAGATAATGCGATTTATTGGTTTGAGAGTACAGCGGTCAACATTAAATTAAAAGGAGATTATGTAACGGACTGGTATGGGACATGGCAGTATTCATAGGTCATTGGATTCGTTTACGTTGAATATTTAAATGGGGGAGTATAGTATATAGATGAAAATAAAAGCAAGGCTATTAGCGGCAGTATTGGCTGTGGGCATGGGGGCAATTCCTTTTTCGGGCTGTACAAAAAAGGCAGATGCAGTGGAGACTGTGTCTGCTTCCACAGAAAGTGTGCAGAAGAAGACACAGGAGGAGAAAAACGAACCGAAGCAGAACGAGTATTTTTCCGAAGAAGAGGTTAAGGCACTTTTAGAAAAATATATTCAAAAAGAAAAACAAGATATAGAAAATTTGAAAAATTTAGAAAAGAGTGAGCGGGCTGACTTACAGAATAATTTGCTGGAAACACTCCAGATATACTATATGTCTACGGACGAGTATACAAGTGAAGAGCAGACGGTAGGTTCAATTATTACGTCTTCAGTTGCAGATAAGTTAAGTGGAGGAAGCAGTACGATCGCAGCGTCGATTCAGTCAGCTGCTGCGGGTATTAAAAGCGGAGAAAGTGCGGGTGAACTGATAACAGATGCATTTTCAAGTGCGATGGAAGAGGTTTCGCAGGAAATTGTCAGCCGTGTTTTTGAATACATGGCTGGAGAAACGGTAATGAAAGCCTATCATGTATTGGAGGCGCTGATTCCGCAGAATGAGCAGACCCAGCATCTGGCCAATCTTATGGACAGGGATATCAAAACACAAATTAATGAGTTGGTGGAAATTTGCTCCCAAAAAGAATTAACAATAGAGGAATGTTACCGGGGAGAGATGCTGTGTGATGCTCTTTTACAGACGACGTATGAAATAGAAGTGATTACAGGGCTGAATGCCGGAAGTAATGCGTGGCGTCCGTTTTATCAATCGGAGGATAATGGAAATTATGTGAGCGTCAGCTTGAATAGTATTCACCAATTTGCGGCTATGCGAACAGAAGCGGAGGAAACACTAAAGATTCTTGAAAATTTGGACATGAAAGAGATTATGTCATATACACCAGAAAAATGGGACAAATATCAGGAAAAATTGGAAGAGATAAGGGATATTGACAGTAATGAAGCTTTAAATAGTTCGTTATCAATGGTCGACTAGATGAAGAAATAAAGGGAGTATATGATTTGGAAGATGCCTGGTACCGTTCGCAGGATACAAATTTTATGAATAGTGTGGGCAAATTGATTGGAAATCCTATTTCAGATATTTTAATACTGAAGAAGAACCAGAGTGAAGAAATATTGGCAGATGCTTTGGCAGAATACAATGCAGAAGCAATACCAATTTGGAGAAAACGTTTTTCCACAATCAAACAGGCTCTCGGGGATATTAACCGGAAGAAGGGAATGTTTGCGATTGGTACAAAAGGCGAGACGGATGTTGAGAAAGCGGTTCGGATGGAGGCGTTAAAACAAATTTGGGGAGAGGAACCGTCGGATGAAAAAATTAGAAAAGATATAGCCCCATTAACGAAAGATATTTTTGTGATTCTTCATTTGACGGAGATGATGAGAAATACCTTTTACACAGCGTTGTCAGATTCAGATAACAATAAAATACTTTTAAGAGACTATTCATATGCTGAAAATATGCTCTGGGATGTATACTACCTTGGACTTTCCCAGATTGATATGATGAATGGAGATAATTCTTTTTTTTATCAGACAGTTTATAAAGATAAAGATTATGAAAAATTGGCGGAACTGTCATATAAACTTGTAAAAACATATGCTGACTATTCAGATAAAACCGATGATTTATATTGGCAGGAAGAAACAAAGCTCTGTGATGAAAAACCGGTACACATTAAGGCGCTTGTCAAGAGCCCGGTAAATGGAACAGAAAACAGCCGCCCTATGTTGATTACACTTGAGCAGGAGGGAGAAGGAAAAATAACCTTTTTTGGGTATCATTCAATTGTATATATTTGTGTGGATGAGACCAATCAAAAGGTATTTTATCCTGGACTCTTTTCGGATCATGCACGTGATTTGTATTGGGAAGAAAAAAATCATCCGGAAGATATTACACAGGAATTCATGGAGATGTATGAGATAGACGGGATCGCCAGTACCTTTACCTCATGGCTTTCTATAAAAGATGGAAAATTTAAAGATGATAACTATAGTAATTTATCTCCATATTTTCATGCGGATTTATCAAAATTCAAAGCGGATATTCAGAAATATCATGATTCAACAATGGAATCAAAAAGATACAATGAAAGAATAAAAAAAATAGCTGATAGAATCGAAAAGGAGGCACAGAAGAAAGATTCTTTGTGGAGAGACAGAAAGAAAGTAGAAGAGGCATTTCTTTCTAACTATGTTGTGAAAACTGGTTATGAAAAGCTTCGTGATTCGGTAGAACCAATGGAAGAGGAAGGATTTGGAACATTGACCTTAGTTCATGAACCAGAGAATAATGATGATGCTTGGATTTATAGAACATCAGCAGGAAAACAAATTGAAATCAGGCTTTATTACTTTTTACATGAAGGAAAAGAATATAAGTTCTGGTGGCCGCATTGGGAATATGACAATTGGATTCTTTCAGATGATACGGAGGAAGTATTTGCGGCGATAGAAGGTAAATAATATGTTTAATCAGCCTGGAACATTAAAATCCGGGCTGATTTTTCTATATTTCGTTGTTTATCAAAAACAAGAGTATACTTTTTTTAGGACAAAGAATAAATATCAAAAGAAAGGAACCAGGTGTATGAAAAAATTTAACGGTTGTTTATTATGCGAAATCAAAGGATACAAAAAAATTTCTTCTAAAGAGTATCAAGTCCTCTTATTTCCAGAAATTCCGGGATTAGAGATGAAAGTTTCCATCGATGTGGTAAAGAAATATCCGGAAAATACAGCTTATTTGTTAGTAATGGAGGCGAATCCTTCCATGGTGAGCATTCGAGAAAAGCGCATCAAAAGAGTGCTAGTCTGGGATGGCAAAATTCGGCAGGAAGGGGAAGAAACTGTTTTAGTATCCGGGACCATTTTTACAAACAAGAGTTTTGTATATATGCATGAAAAAACTGCAAATGAATGGAACAAGGTAATTTCTGTTACGGTAGCTTATATAGGTGATAGGCAGAAAGCAAATGAATTTGTAGAGAAGTATTTAAAAAGTGTCTTGTCACTAACACCTAAAAAGGTCTTTGACGAAAGGGCTGGGATCAGTTCTTGGGAAAATATATCAGAAGCACTTCGTTATGTGTATGCGGATGCTGTGGAAAAAGGTTATCAGGTTCCGACAACAGCGGAACTGGAACGATGGCTTTGGAATCATATAGTGTATGCGATTAGGCTGGGAGTTGTTTTCCTTAATAGACAAGAACTCCGATTTGATATTAAAAAAATGCTGAGTGCATATTCAAAATGCTGATTTTCACAGTTTAAAGGGAAATAGGATGAAAAAATGTAAAATATATAGCAGCAAAAAGTATGTAATGAGTGATGAGGATAGGAAACATTTTGAAAGGATTTTTCGGAAAGAAAGTGAAAAGTATGAAAGAGATAGTAAATGTGGAGGCGTGAGTGAAAGTGGATATGCGTATAAGAGACTTCATGACAGGTATGATTGTTAGAAGCTTCTCGTGTCATAGGAAACTTCGTCCTATGACACAAAAATGCTCCGCGGAAAAGCACAGCGAACTATAAAGACGCTGTGCCTTCCGGGGTTTCTTCCCCTTCATTGGCTTCCTCCATGGTGACAATCGGCTGGATGGCCTCATCGGTGTAGCGGACGCGCAGAACTGCCTGCGGCCAGTTAAGCTTAATGAGGGCTGTTTTCTGCCGTTCTTTTCCGGCTTTTTCGATTAGGTCGAGCAGTTCACGTAGAACTTCCTTTGTCAGATAGCCGCCGCGCCAGTGAAACGTCAGTGTTTTTCCTTTTTTTGCCGCCTGTAAGGAGCGCTTGTAAACGTCCTCCTGTTTGGTAAAGGAAAGCTTCTTTTCTTTGTAGTAGAAATGATCGCTGTCCGTGCAGGCAGGCGCCGGGGCGATGAGCGGTTCGTGGTCGCGGAAGATCGCCTTGTCGTCGAGATTGAAGTAATCGTAGCGGATTTCCTCGCCGGTCTGGCTGCATTTGCCGAGACTGTTGTCGAAGGTAGCGTCCAGATGGTAGTACGTTTTCCCGATCTTGACGATGTTCCAGGTATGGCGGTATTTGATGCCCTTTTCAGGGTTATTGCCGCAGAGCGCGATCATGCACCAGATGCCGAGCGTATCACAAAGAATTTTGACCGATTTGGCGATGCCCTCGCAGACACCGACGCCCTGTCCCAGAGGTCCGATGATCTCATGGGAGTAGGGCTTTTTTAATTTGTCATAGTGAACGTGTTCGCAGATAAAATCGTGAATATAGTGTTCTTTTTCCAGTTCAGTCAGCTTCATTGCCGGGCGGGCAAGTTTTTCGACGCGGGCGCCCATCGCTTTCTGATGTTCGCGGATCTTGCCCTTGTCAAAGAGGTATTCCGGTATCAGGATCAGGTTAGGGGAATCTGGGTAATACTTATATTTAAAGCCGGAAGCCCAGAAAATCTCCGGGTGATCGAGCCGCAGTTCAAAAAATACATTGCTTAAATCTTTTCCCTCCAGGCGCGGAATCTGAAATTCGTCGGAGAGATTGGTAAGCCCCTGCTGCATGGCGCGGTAGGCGGCTTGCTGGTTCTTGTTCATGTGATTATAGTAAAATGGTTCCATTTTGATGTTCCTTTGTAACTCTTTATATTTTAGTGTGATTCAGCCGCTTTCTCAATCTGCCCGGATTCCGGGTCAAACCAGACGCGATCGCCCTCATCGATTCCGGCATCATAGAGTGCCTGATCCGCGGTGCGTATCGTGTATTCTGGATGCTCTGAGAGTTTTGCATTTTCAGTTGTGTCCAGCAGACGGACACAGACCATCGTTTCCTGTCCGTCCGGGCGTTCTTCACAGCCAAAATCGGCTTCGTATATTTCTAAAACCCGGCAAAGACGTGGGAATGTTTGATTGTTGTTCATTGTATATATGCCTCATTCCATGGGAAAATTTCTGTTTTTATCTTTTTAATTTTAGCAGAAGATGATAAGGCAGGCAAGTAGAGATGAAGGGGGAATAAATTAAATGCGAAGCCACGGCAAATTCCGTTACTGGACACGTATGCGTGTACAGTAACGATGGGGCGGCTGGGAAGAAAAGCGGGAGGGAGGAGAAATTTGAGAAGAAAATTGCCGGCAGATACTTGTAATTCTAATAAAAACAGGTAGAATAGAAGCTATCTATGTCCGCGGGAGACGGACATAAAAGTTACAATCACGGGGGTTATAAGTAAATGGCAAAAAAGAAAAACAGCTTCAGCGGTTCGCTGGGGTTTGTGCTGGCAGCAGCCGGAAGTGCCGTCGGTGTGGGAAATATCTGGCGTTTCCCGTATTTATGTGCGAAAGACGGAGGCGGACTGTTCCTGCTGGTGTATCTGGTGCTGGTGGCGACATTTGGATTTGTACTTCTGACGACGGATGTGGCGATCGGCAGAAGAACGAAGGAGAATGCGTTGCGGGCGTTTGGAACGCTGCATCCGAAGTGGAAGTTTGTCGGATACCTGACGTTTCTGGTTCCGATGTTAATTATGACGTATTATTCGGTCATCGGCGGATGGATCACGAAATATTTCTTTGAGTATTTGACGACATCCGGCAGGGATGTGGCGGAGGACGGATATTTTACATCGTTTATCACGGAAAAGAATGCGCCGCTGATTTTCACGGGAATCTTTCTGGCGCTCACAATCTGGGTTGTATACAGAGGTGTGGAGAAGGGAATTGAGAAATTTTCCTGTTTTATCATGCCGGGACTGATCCTGTTAGTCATCGGAATTGCGATTTTTTCACTGACGCTTTCCTACACGGACGCGGATGGGACGGTCCGGACGGGAATACAGGGATTCCTCGTCTACGTGCGCCCGGATTTTACGGGACTGACGGTAAAAGGATTTCTGGAAGTACTGCTGGATGCGATGAGCCAGCTCTTTTTCTCACTGAGTGTGTCGATGGGAATTATGGTAACATATGGTTCTTATGTCAAAGATGAGATCGATTTGAACAAGGCGACCAACCAGATTGAATTTTTTGATACAGGTGTGGCGCTTCTGTCCGGTATGATGATTATTCCGGCGGTCTTTGTATTTTTAGGACGCGACGGCATGGCGTCTGGTCCGAGTCTGACCTTTATTTCGCTTCCAAAGGTATTTCAGGCGATGGGCGGCGCCGGTCATATCGTGGGACTTGCATTTTTCCTGATGCTTGGCTTTGCGGCGCTGACATCCTGCGTTTCTGTCATGGAAACGCTGGTTGCCAACTGCATGGAAGTGTTTGGAAAGACGAGAAAACAGATGTGTGTGATGGTCGGAATCTATTCCCTGATCACGGCGGTTCTCATTTGTCTGGGCTACAATGTTCTGTATTTTGAGTTGAAGCTGCCGAACGGTTCCACCGGACAGCTGCTTGATGTGATGGATTATATCAGCAACAGCTTCCTTATGCCGATCATTTCCTTCTTAACCAGCATCCTGATCGGATGGGTGGTCGGACCGAAGTGGATCGTGGAAGAAGTCGAGAAAAATGGGGAACATTTTTCAAGAGCAGGTATGTACAGCTTCTTGATCCGGTATATTGTGCCGGCTGTCATGCTGGTTCTTTTCCTGGTATCGACCGGGTTTATTAATATGCTGTAATGAAAAATGGTTTTAGCTGGTTTTCACGGTAAATATGTGAACTGGTTAAAACCTTTTTTCATAGACCTCGCGTCCCGCTGCGTAGCGCACCGGCGCGTTTTAAAAGTTCCGGCAGTTCGCTGTCCGGACCCGCTAGGATCGCGATCGCCTCTTCGCGGGTCAGAACTGGATCAGCGGCGGTAGTGCTGGATTCGGTAGAAGGACATTCGGTGGAAGAGGTCTGGATAGAAGTAGCTGTACTCATAGAAAAATCTCCTTTGTGAATTATGTAATCAATGTATATAAATTTTTAAAGTTATGCAGCATATGGTATGCCAGCAGTAAACAGAAGTAACTAAATTCCATCATTTTCCAATCAAAAATTTTTTGTAGGATTCAAAAAAAACAGGAATCCGTTCGGAATAAACCTATTAAAGATGTATGAAAATAGGAATCATTAAAACCGATTTTATCATTTTTACCGGCTAGTGTCAACTTATAAAATTGTAAAAGTTTACAATCCAAACTGGACAATATATCGATTTTTTGCTATGATAAGCAAGTTAGAAAAAACTAACTTGCAGGGAACGTGAAAACGAAGTAAACTAGGTGCATAGGTGTGAAAGCTAGGCAGCCTGATTGGATAGAGTGGAGAAACAATGCAGTATTTGTGGATAAATCCGGTTTCTGCCGGGATGTGTGAGGAAGATTCGCTAAAGCGTTTTTTAGAACGGCATGGTCTGACGCGGGTCGAGTGCCGGGGCGATTGGGGACGTATCGTCAGGGAAAGATATGAAGCTAGTCTGCGGGCGGGCGTGACGCTTGCGGATGCGCGCTGTCCGGAGGCGGTTCGGCTGCTTGAAGAGATACAGAAGGAGCCGGAAAACGAATCTGGAATTGAAAACCTGAAAGTTGCCCCGATCGAGCCGATTTTACTTCACTGTGCGCGGGAATTAAGCACGCGTCCGGACTTGGCGGATGGGGAGAAGATCATCACGACGCCATGCCAGAGTCTTGCGGTGCTTGGAAATTCGCTGGGACTTGAGAATACGCGGTTTATCGCATGGAATCGTCTGGCGGGCGGTGAGGTGCGCGTCCGGGCGATCGAAGACAGCCCGATTCCGCCGGGGTATTTTGCGGGAATCTGCCGGAAAGATGGACAGGCGGCGAAGGTAGAGAGTGTCAGCAGTCCGGAGAAAATCCGGGCATATGTGGAGAGCGGAAGCTGGAAGCAGGCGGATCTGCTGGAACTTTTGTATTGTAAGGATGGATGCCATCACGGGGATGGCGTGCAGACAGAGTGAGAGAAAGCTGCGGTTCATGGAAAACGCTTGAAGAAGCGGAAAATGCATGAATTGCGGCAAAAGAATGGGAAGAATGAAAGAAACGAAGAAATTCAAGGATAATTGGCAGAAATACTTCGGTCCGGCGCTGGGAATCGGAGCGGTATTTCTGATCTGGTATTTGGTCTGCCGCATGGAGATGGTCAGTGCGTATGTGCTGCCGTCCCCGGCGCGGGTGTGGACGAGCTTTTTAAAAATGGTGAAAACCGGGGAACTGTGGCGGGATATTTCAATCAGTTTCCTGCGTGTCATGAAGGGATTTGCGATTGCGTTCCTGTTTGCCTTTGTGCTGGGAATGTTCCGGGCGCTGTTTCCGGGCGGCAGTGTTTACTATGAGTATATTGTGCAGTTTTTCCGCAATGTCCCGCCGCTCAGCATGATTCCGCTGCTGATTCTCTGGTGCGGAATCGGAGAGACGACGAAGACGGTGATTATTGTGCTGGCGTCCTTTTTCCCGATGTACTTAAATATCGTGAAGGGATTTACCGGGTGCGATTCGAAACTTCTGGAAGTGGGCGATATGTTCGGCTATTCGAAGCGCCGCAAATTTTTCCGCATCATTCTGCCCTATGCGATGGCAGATATTCTGGTCGGAATGCGGATCGGGCTTGGCTATAGCTGGCGCGCCATTATCGGTGCGGAGATGGTGGCGGCGTCCACCGGGCTTGGACATATGATTTTATTTGCACAGCAGATGTCGCGGACCGACAAGGTGATCGTGGGGATTCTGGCGATCGGGGCAGTCGGATATGTGACGGACCGCCTGTTTGGATGGATGATAGGATTTGTGCTGAAAGGATCCGGGGAAAATGGCTGGAATTGAACTGATTGATATTCATAAAACATACCGGGTGGATAACCGGGAGATTCCCGTTTTAAACGGGATCAACCTGTCGCTTCCGGCGGGGAGAATCACCGTGATTCTGGGGCAGAGCGGATGCGGGAAAACGACGCTTCTGCGGCTGACCGGAGGACTGGAGACGGCGGACAGCGGAGAGATCCGCTGGGAGAGCGCCCACAAGACGGCATTTGTCTTTCAGGAACCGCGCCTCATGCCGTGGTTGACCGTCTGGGAAAATGTGGTGTTCGGGCTTTCAAAAAAGGAGACAGATCCGGGGAAAATAGAGGCGGTTATCCGCACGGTCGGATTATCTGGATTTGAAAAAGCATATCCGGCACAGCTCTCCGGCGGAATGCAGCAGCGGGCGGCGATCGCGCGGGCGCTGGCGTATGAGCCGACCTTTATCATGATGGATGAGCCGTTTGCCGCGCTTGACTATTTTACAAGGGAACAGATGCAGAAAGAGCTTCTGCGCGTCCAGCAGGAGCGCAGTGCGAGCATTCTGTTTGTGACGCACAGCATCGATGAGGCACTGATTCTGGGAAGCCAGATTGCGGTCATTGAAAAGGGCATGGTCAAGGCGCTCTATGAGGTCAAGGCGCCGCAGGAAGAGAGGAATCTTTTGGAGGATGAGATGATAACCCTGAAAAGGGATATTATAAATAATTTACATTTTATTTAGAGGAGGAACGATTATGATGAAACGATGGATGGCAATGGGAATGGCACTCTGCCTTACCGCAGCTTCCCTGGCAGGCTGCTCCGGTACCCAAAATGCGGCTGAGAGCACGCAGGCAGAGGCAGAAACCAGCGCAGAGGAGGCGGCAGCCGAGGAGGAGACAGCGAAAGAATCTGATCTGGATAAGCTGACCTTTACGTATGTAACTTCTCCGCTCAATGTGCCGACGATCATCGAGAAAAATCAGGGTATTTTTGAAAAAACATTTGGCGATATGGGGATTGAGGTTGATTATGCGGAGCTGACCTCCGGGGCAGATCAGACACAGGCGCTGGCTTCCGGCGATGTGCAGGTTTTGTATGCGGTTGGCGGTACTTCGGTGATTCTGTCTGCAGCAAATGGAGCGGATATCAAGGTATTAAATATGTACAGCCGTTCTCCGAAGGCATTTTGTATGTATTCTAAGGATGAGTCCCTGACGACGCCGGAAAGCCTGAGAGGAAAGACAATCGCAGGACCGACCGGAACCAACCTGCATGAGCTTCTCGTTTCCTATCTGGCAACGGCTGGCATGACGATCGACGACGTCAACTATGTCAATATGTCGATCCCGGATGCAAAAGCAGGTCTGGACGGTGGCAGTGTAGACGTGGCTCTGGTTGCTGGCGCAACTGCTTACAATGCAGGGCAGCAGGGTTACCACCTGGTAGCCGACGGCGAAGGCCTGATTAAGGCGATCATTGCAGTGGCAGTGACACAGAAATTCTATGACGAGCACCCGGAGATCATCGAGAAGCTGGAAGAAGCACAGACCGAGATTGCTGATTTCATGGAAGAAAAACAGGATGAGACGATGCAGATCGTAGCCGATGAGCTGGATCTGGACACCGATGCAGTCAGAAGCATGTACGATCTCTATGATTTCTCTACCGAGATCACAGATGATGACAAAGAAGGCTTCCAGAAGACCGCTGATTTCATGTATGAATCCGGCATGATCGACGAGGCATTGGATGTAAAACAGTTATTTATTGAAAAATAATCAGTGAACATTTGAGAGGATAAACGATTGAAAAGCAGCTCCCGGAGTGTGGATTCCGGGGGCTGCTTTTACGATTGCATATGCAATTATGAAAATACGGAATGTTTACGCTAATACCTTTTTAATCGCTTCTAACAGCTCATCATACGTCTCATAAGCCGGAATCTGCGGATATTCTGCCTTGATCTCCTCCGTCGTGCGGAAGAGGAAGCCCGCCTTGCTTGCCTCAATCATGGCGAGGTCGTTGTGGCTGTCGCCGCTGGCGATCGTCTCGAAGCCGCAGGACTGGAGTGCTTTGACGGTTGTATATTTGGATTTCTCACAGCGCATCTTAAAATCGGTAATCTCACCATTTTCGCTGACAACCAGAGAGTTGCAGAAGATGGTCGGATAGCCAAGTTTCTTCATCAGAGGTCCGGCAAACTGGGAGAAGGTATCGCTGATGATGATTACCTGAGTGATTTCTTTTAATTTGTCTAAAAACTCCCTTGCGCCCGGAAGCGGATCAATTTTAGAGATCGTTTCCTGAATTTCCTTGAGTCCCAGTCCGTGCTCGCGCAGGATGTTTAAACGGTAATTCATCAGTTTGTTATAATCCGGCTCATCGCGGGTGGTGCGTTTTAACTCCGGGATTCCGGTTTCTTCAGCAAATGCGATCCAGATTTCCGGCACTAATACACCTTCTAGATCTAAACATACAATATCCATGTCTCCTCCTGTCTGATACAACGCCTGTCAGCGCTGTGCTCGGTTGAAAAATTTGCTTCCTATTATAGACGAAATGCAGGGGAAATACCAGAGAAATTTGAGAAAAGATGAAAGAATAGAAAAAAGTGCGTTACTGGGCACGTATGCGTGAACAGTAACAAAAGTGCCAATTATTCGCGGTGAGAAAGATTCAGAAGTGAAGAGTTGGCATCATATAGTAGCAGAGTGGTTATCAATAGAATTAAAAAATACCAAAAAAGGGAGTCTCTTTTCGTGAGCAAGAGACTCCCTTTTTGGCACCTATAGTCGGGTTATAATTTGATTTTGATGAAATCATTAGCAATGCGCCGGTTTATTCATTTCAGATCTTTTATCGTTTTCTGTCTTCGAAGCAGTCGATTTCGAAAACAGTACTTTACCGGAATGAACCACAATAATGACACCCAGAACCATCAGCAGAACCGCGATGATAAGCTGTAGTCCTTCTACCATAAAGACAGCGGTTCCGGCATTGTAAGCCTTTACCAGTGCGATGCAGCGCTCAACGAGTGCGGTGAAGGTAACGCACAGCATAACAACCAGCGGAACCAGCAGCGTGCGGTTTTCGCGGCCGGTGACGCGTAAGAAGACGCACAGGGTGATGAGAACCAGGGCGCTTAACAGCTGGTTGGCGCTGCCAAACAGCGGCCAGATATTGGAGTAGCCAATCTGGGTTAAAATGTAGCCGCATACCAAGGTGATAACAGTTGCAAAATATTTGTTGCAGAGAAGTTTTCTCCATCCTTCGGCGTGTTCCATGTCATCGACACTGAACAGCTCCTGGAAGGACATACGTCCGATACGTGCAACGGAATCCAGGCTTGTCAGGGCAAGTGCGGAGACGCACATCGTCATAAAGCACTGGGCAGCGTAAACCGGGATGCCAAACATCTCCAGGAATCCGGCAACACCGGAGGAGAAGATAGCAAACGGAGTACCGGTTGCAGGCGTGCCATCAGCGGAAGCGGCAGCACCGGCAACGCACAGAGCCAGGACGGCCAGTAAACTTTCCAGAAGCATAGCGCCGAAGCCAACCTTCGGCATATCCTTTTCATTGGTGATTGCCTTGGAGGAAGTACCCGAGGAAACCAGGCTGTGGAAACCGGATACGGCGCCGCAGGCAACGGTTACAAACAAAATCGGGAACAGGTCACCGGATTTCTCATTGTGGAAACCAGTGTAAGGCGCAAGGTTCATTGCCGGATGTGCGACAAGCAGTCCAACGACGGCACCGATAATCATACCGGCAAACATAAAGGTTGTCATCAGGTCACGCGGTTCCATCAAAAGCCACATAGGAAGAACGGCTGCGAGGAAAATGTAAGCGAATACCATGTAGGACCAGTTCGCCTTGGTGGTAATGAGCGGGCAGTTCATGCCGATGACGAAAGCAGCTACCGTGCAGACAAGTCCGAGCATGGTCTGTTTCCAGCCATGGAACTGAGCCTTTTTCTGAATCAGTCCAAATACAACGGCAAAGGCAATGAACAGAAGGGAAATGCTTCCGGCTGCGCCGTTGACAGTTGCGGCGGCGGATAAGCTGGTCACGCCGTCTACCGTCTCATATGCATTGAATGTACCGGCAACCATGTCGGCAAATGCGGCGGTTACAATTAAAGTAAAGAGCCAGCAGAACAGAAGGAACAGCTTTTTACCGGTTTTGCCGATGTACTGTTCAATCAGAAGTCCCATCGATTTGCCTTCATTTTTAACGCTGGCGTACAGGGCACCAAAATCGGTAACAGCGCCGAAGAAGATGCCGCCGAGGATGATCCAGAGAAAGACCGGAACCCATCCAAAGACAGCTGCCTGAATAGCACCAGTGACAGGGCCGGCACCGGCGATGGATGAAAACTGGTGGGCAAATACAACCCAGCCATCGGTCGGAACATAGTCCTGACCATCTTCTTTTGTGACGGCCGGTGTTTTGGCGTTTGGATCAATGCCCCATTTATGGGCGAGCCATCTGCCGTAGAGCAGATAACCAGCCGCCAGACAACAGGCTGCGATAACTACGATAACTAATGTGTTCATAAAGATACCTCCATTCCCATAGGTCAAATGGTTTTTAGTGTCCCGGCAGTTTGCCGGAGTTTCGGGAGCGGGGAAACAAAAAAGCCTCCGTCCTCCTGAAACTTTTAAAAGTTCAAGAAGACGGAGGCATAAGCATCCGCGGTACCACTTCTTTTACCGGCTGTAAAGCCGATCTCTCAGCCATATCCATCATTCTGAATATGTTCCTCTTTAACGGTAGGAATCCGGACCGGACTACTGGTATCCTGCATGCGTTTGTCCGATCAGCTCACAGGGGATAATTTCCATCGGCGTTACTGTCTTTCATCGCCCGGCAGCTCTCTGAAAACGTGGAGAATTGGAAATCGTGTCCTGCTCAATGCTTTTTACAAGTACGAATTATAGACTTTTTTAAAGGAAAGTCAATCGAAAAAATAGCCGGAAGTTTGTGACAGAAATTTTACAAATCCGTCATTTTGACAAAAAAATCACAACCAAGAAATTTAACAACTGCTTATCTAGAAGTCTGCGTTACTGTTTACGCATACGTGCCCAGTAACAAGTCGGAAGCATTCCTGTGTTAAAACTTCGAAAAAACTGGACACACCCTTATTTTGCTGTATAATAGGTAATTGTCGGTCCTTTTTAGGGCTGGCAATTACTTTTTATTTAAATTGGGAAGAAAAAGGGAGAGTTTGAGGTATGGAAAAAATACGTCCAATGTTGTTTACAACATTGAAGAAGTATTCCGGCGCACAACTGATGTCAGATGTGGTAGCGGGTATCATCGTAGCGATCATCGCGCTGCCGCTTTCGATCGCGCTGGCGCTGGCTTCGGGGGTGGGTCCGGAACAGGGTATCTACACGGCGATTGCAGCCGGATTTGTGATTTCATTTTTAGGGGGCAGCCAGGTACAGATTGCAGGTCCAACGGCGGCATTTGCAACGATCGTGGCAGGTATCGTGGCGAAGAGCGGCGTGGAAGGGCTGGCAGTTGCGACGATCATGGCAGGTATCATCCTGGTTATCATGGGATTCTGCCATTTTGGTTCACTGATTAAGTTTATTCCGTTTACAATCACGACCGGCTTTACCTCCGGTATCGCGGTGACGATCGTCATCGGTCAGTTGAAGGATTTCTTTGGCGTAACCTATCCGGCAGGCATGGAGACGATCGAGACGATGCAGAAGCTGAAAGCGTTTGCAGCTGGATTCGGAAGTGTCAACCTGCACGCGATTATCGTCGGCGTGGTGTGTCTGGCGATTCTGATTGTGATGCCGATGATCACGGAAAAAATTCCGGGATCGCTGGTAGCGGTTATTGCAGGTATTTTAATGGTAAAATTCCTGCCGTTGCATGTGAATACGATCGGCGACCTTTACACGGTCAGCAACAAGCTTCCGGCGTTCCGTCTGCCGGTGTTTAGCTACGATGTGATTCAGGGTTCCCTGTCGGATGCGTTTACGATTGCAGTTCTGGCGGCGATTGAGTCTCTGCTTTCCTGCGTGGTAGCGGACGGCATGATCGGCGGAAAACACCGTTCCAACACGGAGCTGGTGGCACAGGGTGCGGGTAATATTATTTCCGCCCTGTTTGGCGGTATTCCGGCGACGGGCGCGATCGCGCGTACCGCAGCCAATGTCAAAAATGGCGGCCGTACCCCGGTTGCAGGCATGGTTCATGCGGTTGTCCTGCTTCTGATTCTGGTAGTTCTGATGCCGTGTGCAAGCTGGATCCCGATGCCGACCATCGCGGCAATCCTGTTTATGGTTGCCTACAATATGTGTCAGTGGAGAACCTTCGTCCGTCTGACCAAGACGGCTCCGAAGAGTGATATTGCGGTTCTGGTGCTGACCTTCTTCTTAACCGTTATCTTCGATCTGGTTGTAGCGATCGAGATCGGTATGCTGTTATCCTGCCTGCTGTTTATGAAGCGGATGAGCGATGAGACGGGCGTCAGAAGCTGGCTCTATGTCGAAGAAGTAGAGGAGCAGAAGCGCAAAGAGCAGGAAGTAAGAAAAGCGAAAAAAGCCGGAAAAGAGCTTTCAGTGGAAGAGGCACAGCTCTTAGCGGCAGCTGCAGAAGATGAAGAAGCAGCCATGAAAGAACAGGCACGTCTGCGGGAGATCCCGAGAGAACTGGCTGTTTATGAGATTACAGGACCTCTGTTCTTCGGTGCAGCAGACCGCATCAACCAGATTGAAACCCGCGAGGAGACGAAATGCCTGGTTCTTCGTATGCGTGCTGTTCCGGCAGTTGACAGTACAGCGATGAATTCGATGGTTGCCCTCTATGAGCGTTGCCAGAAGAACGGCGTCACATTGATTTTGTCTCATGTCAACGAGCAGCCGATGCATGTGATGGAGAAGGCAGGATTTGTGGATATGATCGGACGCGATCATTTCTGCCCGAATATCGAGGCAGCACTTGATCATGCGGACGAGGTGCTGAGAAAATAAAGCGGAATGGTGGATTCAGAGCGGCGGGAGAGGACAGAGATGGACATCTATCGGAGAATGGAAGAAGTATTTAGGCGCATTCCGGACGGCTGCGTGACGACCTACGGTCAGGTCGCGCTCCTGTGCGGTGCACCGCGCCATTCCCGTCAGGTGGGATATGCGCTCCGCACCAACCGCCTGGGCGATGTCCCGGCATTCAGGGTGATTAATTCCAAGGGCTTTCTAAGCGGCGCAGCGGCGTTCGACTATCCGGGACAGCAGAAAAAACTGCTGGAACAGGATGGAATACGGGTGGACTCCACCGAGGACGGTGACCGCGTCGATTTAAAACAATATGGATGGAAACCTTCGATGGACGAGGCAGAAGAATTGTATGCGTTGTTTCGGAAGTTGGGGATCTGAGTGGGAATCAAGGAAAATGCATCTGAATGAGATGTTGGTAAGCGAAAGAAGTGAAATGAGATGGATAAGATGGCAGACGATAGGGGCTGCATCTTATCCATTTTTAATAGACATTTCTGACCGTTTATTATTAAATTGCCTCCGCGATCTGCCGTGCCACATAGACACCGCTGGCAGATGCATGGGAAAGGGAATGGGTAATACCGCTGCCGTCACCGATGACGTAGAGTCCATCATGACAGGTCATCAGGTTGTGATCCACTTCCACCTCCATGTTGTAGAATTTTACCTCCACTCCATAGAGAAGAGTGTCATCATTCGCCGTACCCGGTGCCACCTTATCCAGGGCATAAATCATCTCGATAATACCGTCCAGAATCCGTTTTGGGAGAACCAGGCTCAGATCACCGGCAGCCGCATTGAGGGTTGGAACCGTAAAAGATTCATTGATTCGCTGCTGCGTGCTTCTTTTTCCGCGGATCAGGTCTCCAAAACGCTGCACAATTACACCACCGCCCAGCATGTTGCTGAGTTTTGCAATACTCTCTCCATATTCATTGGAATTCTTGAAGGGCTCTGAAAAATGTTTCGCTACCAGAAGGGCAAAGTTCGTGTTATGGGTCTGCTTTGCAGGATCCTCGTAGCTGTGACCATTTACCGTTACGATGCCGTTGGTATTCTCATTTACCACAGCTCCCTTGGGATTCATACAGAAGGTGCGCACGTAATCCTCGTATTTTTCCGTACGATACACGATCTTGCTCTCATAGAGTTCATCTGTAAGATCCGAAAAGATCTCAGCCGGCAGTTCGACCCGGACCCCCAGATCCACACGGTTGGAATTCGTATGGATATCCAGGTCCTTGCATACCTTCTGCATCCACTTACTGCCGCTTCGGCCGGCGGAAATGATACATTTCGTACCCTCAAAGGTTGTATCATTGCTGTAAACCTTGTAACCCTTCTCCGTTTTCTCCACGGTTTCGATGGCACAGTCAAAATAGAAATCCACCTTATTCTTCAGATGATCATAGAGGTGCTCCAGAACAACATAATTAATATCCGTACCCAGATGGCGGACCGAAGCATCCAGAAGATGCAGGCCGTGCTGCATACAGGTTTTCTTGAATTTTGTTCCCGCAGTGGAATACAGCTTCGTGCCCTCCCCGCCAAAACGGAGGTTGATTCCATCCACATATTCCATCAGTTCAATGGCTGTCTTTTTTCCGATATACTCATAGAGAGTGCCGCCGAAATCATTGGTAATGTTGTATTTTCCATCAGAAAATGCACCGGCTCCGCCGAATCCACTCATGATGGAGCAGCATTTGCAGTGAATACAGGACTTGATTTTATCACCATCAATGGGACATTTACGGTGCTCCAGCGGATGTCCTACCTCAAAAACAGCGATCTTTAAATCCGGTTTACGTTCCATCAGCTCATAGGCAGAAAAGATACCGCCGGGACCGGCACCGATAATTAACACATCATACATATTGAAATTCTCCTTGTTTTCCTAAAATTTTATTCCCTCTTTCTGTATTATAGCATAAATTCGAAAAAAGAGGCAGCACGTCATGCATCCTGATATCCCGGTCAATACATCATCATGGCATCTTCCGTTATCATATCATCACCTCAGAATAAAGATTCTTTTATGGCTGTAACCAGGTTTCTACAAAAAATGCGAATGTTGTGAATCTAACTGGTTTATTTAGTTAATGTTAGTTGGTTTTTGTGCAATTTGCTTGGGTTTCTGATACGTACAAGTAAAACTTAAAGTTAATGTAAAGGTTTAGTCAGAATGTAAGAAGTTGTTTAATTTTAATGGATATTGATTACTATAGTCGAATGTTTTTGCTGTTGATTTTGAAGCGAAATTGCCAAAATGCCCATTAAATATTCTGTATCTTGAAATTGCTTTGGCAATCTTTCACTACTATTTTTCGTTTGTTTATGCAATATTACAAGTGATATTTTTTATGTTATATTATATTATTGCACTATAGTTAATGCTTCACACAAACTAAAAGGGATTGCAGATTCCCCAAAACGCACATTCACTAAGAAAGAGGAGGTAAAGGGATATTTCTCCCGTAATGTATTATGAAGAAAAGAAAAATATTACTACTATTGGGAGCTCTGCTCTTAACTTCATGTGTACAACGCGGAAATGCAACGATAGAAACACAGGAAACTCAATTAACAAAAAGCTAAGCAGTTCAGAAAATTTTAATCGAATTATTGAAAATCGATGATGCTGGTAAAATTATATTGTTATACAATATAGAAAACTATGATGCAGCTGCTAAGATAGGAATCCTATATAATAACAACTTAATAGTTACTTTAGAATAAAATCTATTAGTAAACGTGGCGGAGGTATATGTTATGTGGATAGTAACTGGAATTATGAGCATGATTTTTTGTATAATTGGATGGGGAATGGCGTCTAAGAGAAATAAGATAGCAGACTGGGCATCTGTGGGGTCCCTGTCGTTTGTGGCGGTTACATTACTTATGGAGTACCGAATGATTTTAAATTGGGTAAATAAAGAAGATTGGAGTGCATTGATGGATGTGGTTCCGTCTATGTTTTCGATCTTGTGTGGTTATGTGGTTATTATGCTTTTGGCGAATGCCGGGATAATTATGAAAAACAGGAAATAAGCGGACTGAAATGACCGGATTCCGGATACGGCAGTTGCACCGTTTTGGAACCTGCTTATATCTGATAAATAAAAAAAATAAACTAAAAAGACTTGCAAATGTGGGGCAGTGGACATATAATAAATCCAATTCGCAGATGCCGTTCAAGTTGTAAACAGAAACATAACCATGAAGGTATGGAACGGTGAAAAAGACAGCTGTCGGGGATGAAGGTTAAGATCGGAAAGGCGATTGGATGAAAATAGAGGAAGGAAAAAGGGGAGAAAATGAATATAAGGCAGCAGGAGAAATTCTGGCTGCCGGTTTTGGATGGGGAATCATCGGTGTGTTTTCCCGTCCTCTTTCAGAGGCAGGGCTGTCGGTTGTGCAGATTACAGCACTTAGGTGCGTGATCGTAGCGACCAGTATGGCGCTGCTTCTTTTTTGCACGGATCGGGACCGTTTCCGCATTCAGATAAAGGATGGCTGGATTTTTTTAGGAATGGGGATATTAAGCCTTGTCTGCTTTAATGTCTGCTATTTTATTACGATCGAACATGCGACTCTGGCGGCAGCTTCCATTTTGCTGTATACAGCCCCATTTTTTGTCCTTTTGATGTCAGCGATCCTATTTCATGAAAAAATGACGAAGCGGAAGATAGCGGCACTGCTGCTGGCGTTTGCGGGATGTATGCTGGTCAGCGGTTTTACTGGAGGCCAGATGAGCCGCCTGGCAGTGGTGTCGGGAATTGGCTCAGGCATCTGCTATGCGTTGTATTCGATTTTTGGAACGGCAGCCCTTCGCAGGTATCACCCGTTTACAGTTGTGTTTTATGCGTTTTTGGCGGCAGCCATCAGCCTGATTCCCTTTGTAAAATTACCGGAGGTGTTTTCGAGCCTGATGACCTCTCCGGCGCTTTTTGGCAAAGGGCTGGCGCTGGGACTTGTATCTACCTTTTTTCCGTTTGTAAGCTACACACTGGGACTCCGCCAGATGGAGGCAGGAAAAGCCTCGGTTCTGGCGTTCTCTGAGCCGATGGTGGCAGCTGTGGCTGGAATTGTGGTATTTGGAGAAATGCTGCGGGTTGAAAATGTGCTGGGCATTCTTTTGATTTTTACGGCATTGGTGGTGTTGAACAGCCGGAACGTAAAACGGTAAAATCAGGGGCTAATCGATAATGGAACTGTGACGAAAACACGGATCACAAATCTTAAACGGATATCCAACCGGCAGCATCCGTCCGCAGCGCTGGCAGCGGGCGATATAGCTTTTTTTGCCCTTGGACAAATACTGCATGATCGTGCCTTCAGTGCGGCTGCGTTCCTGTTCGAGCCAGTCCTCGTCGATGATCTTGTCAAAACGGTGGGAGAACTGGTAGTAGAGGTCGAGCTTGCGGTAATATGTTTCGTATTTCTGCAGCCCCAGCTTGGAGCCGGCGCCTTTGTCCGGGTGTTTCAGGCGTTTGTCCGCCGGGTAATCCTTGCAGTAGCGCAGCCATTGCAGGACAACCTGATGATCCTTGATATCGATCGGACAGCTGATCATGCGGTAGAGAATCCGTTTGTCATCGAATCCGTAGATATCGTCTCTGTAGCGTTCTGCCTGCGCATAAAGGCTTAAAATCTCATCGACGCTGACCTTTTCAAACGGAGGCGTCGGCTCAACAGATTTCCAGACTTTGATGATAACGTCCAGCGGCTCGTCCAGATCGAGGAGAATCTGTGGGAAACCGAGGCTGACTTTTTCGATTGGTTCTTCCTCCTGAGTAAGCTGTTCCCGGATATAATTGAGGGATTCCTGCCCCATCGCGTTGACGTAGCCGGTGTCAAAGAGTCCGAAGCGTCCGGCGCGCCCGGCGATCTGCTTGACCTCCGGTACGGTCAGACCGCGCCGGGTGGTACCGTCAAATTTCTGGGTCTGGACAAATACGATACGCCGGACAGGCAGGTTGAGTCCCATGCCGATCGCGTCGGTGGCGACGACCACCTTGGTTTTGCCGCTGGTAAAAAGCTGCATCTGGCGGCGGCGGATCTCCGGCGGCAGGCTTCCGTATATAACACTTGCCTTGATACCTTCTTCTTCCAGACGGCCCGCCACATCCAGCACAGATTTTTTGGAAAATACGACGAGTGCATCGCCGGGAAGAACACTTTCCGGGAAGGAAAATGGCGTGTCCTCACAGATGAGCGCAGTTTTGCGCTGATACCGGCATATGGCAAGGCTGTCGCCGCACAGATGGATCAAGTGTGTGACAGCAGATTCAGCGGCGGGACTCATGCAGACATGGATTTCGTGAGCTTTCAGTCCCAGAATCGCCTTCGTCCAGCAATGCCCGCGGTCTGGATCGGCGGTCAGCTGTGCCTCATCAATCACGGCAATATCGTATTCCTCGGAGAAATCTGCCATCTCGATCGTCGAAGCTGTGATCCGGCTGTCATCGTCGGCGATACACTCCTGACCGGTCAGCATGGTGCTGGGAACGCCGTAGTCGTGCATTTTTTCATATACCTCAAGCGCCAGAAGGCGCAGCGGACCGAGGTAAGTGCCCTTTTTCGCTGTTTTTAAGCGTTCCAGCGCGTGAAATGTTTTGCCGCTGTTGGTCGGTCCGATGTGGAGAATGAAACGGCGGTTCATCGCCATAGTCTCCGGAAATTCCAGCTCTGGGCGGGATGGGACGAGATCCATAATTTTATACTGGATGACGTAGCGCTTATAGATCTGGTAAAGCTCCAGAAGTGTCTGCGTGCAGAGCTGACCATCCAATTCTGTTTCCAGATAATTCAGAAAATCCACGGAAATATCATCGCGCTGGGCGGGCAGAAACATTGCCTCATCCAGGCGGATGAGCTGTGGCAGCAGGCTGGTTTCAATGAGCTTTGTGACAGCATCGTTGTGCGAACGGTACGCAAAATAAGCCAGATTTTTGATCTGGCGGTGCCATTCCTCCAGCGAGAGGCTGGTGACCTGTGTCGGTTTGGTGCGTTTCAGTGTTTTAAACAGCCGGTTGGTCCGCTCGCTCAGATCGCGGGGGCGGGAACTGGTCTTTCTTTTTTTCTTGCTTGCCGCCTGATACTGGCGGATATATGTCTGAAGAAGCTGGTTTGGCTCGATCATTTGAAAGTCTCCTCTTTATGTAAATATCCTGTCCGATAAATCTTCTGGTTTAAAGCTTCATTTGATATAGGAATGTTTCTATTATCGCAGAAGTTGCATGGATGTGCAAGAACGGGAAATCAGATTGCAGAAAAATATAAAAATATTTGATATAATAAGAACACTTAGTTAAAACAGAAAGGTCAACATTTATATGGCATCAAACTATAAAACGGGCGCCAGCCTGAATTTAACTCCCTTCGAAATGCAGCTTCTAAGCCGCAGCCCCCTGTTTCGAGGCGCGGGCGAATCCGGAATCGGGGAGATGCTGTCCTGTCTGGGGGCGGAGGAACGCAGTTATGAAAAAGAAGAAATGATTTATCACGCGGGGAATACGGTCACATCTCTGGGTGTGGTGATGCACGGAAGTGTGATGATTGTCAACGATGATCTGTGGGGCAACCGCAGCATTCTAGACCGGGTAGAACCGGGACAGATTTTTGCGGAGACATATGCGTGCGTGCCGGGGGAAAAGCTGCTGGTCGATGTGTTTGCAGCGGAGGTGACGGAAGTGCTGTTTTTAAATGTTGGAAAAATGCTGTCGCAGTGTCCCAATTCTTGCGGACATCACACGCAGCTTATCCGCAACCTGCTTGCAATCTCGGCGCAGAAAAACTTGCAGCTGTCCCGCCGGATCTTCAATACATCGTCGAAATCCATCCGGGGACGGCTTCTGTCGTACCTCTCCGATCAGGCGGTAAAAAATGAGAGCGAGAGATTTGATATCCCATTCAACCGCCAGCAGCTCGCCGACTATCTGGGTGTGGACCGGTCGGCGCTGTCGGCAGAGCTGGGGAAAATGCAGCGGGAAGGGCTTCTGGAATTTAGAAAAAATCACTTTCATTTATATGAAGAGGTTAGAAGCTTGTAGATTACAAACAAAAATACCCTGTCAGGAGCATTAAAATCCGACCGACAGGGTATTTTTAGTGAAAATCCCTATGGGTGTAACAAGACCGGCTGTCCATTCCCTATACTTTCCTGCACCGGCTGTTTCAGCATATCCAGAAATGCCTGTGCCGCCGGCGTCAGCGGGCGCATCGGGTTTTGCAGGACGAGGATCTGGCGCTTCGGGATAGGGATATTTAGGTGAAGCTGGAACACGCGGTAGTTGAGCAGGTAGTTCCGGGCAAATTCCGAGGGAACAAAGCCGATTCCCAGATTGTGGGAGACGGTCGGGGCGATCAGGTCGTTGGAAGAAACTTCGATGCTCGGGCGCAGATCCAGCCCCTGTTCCTCAAAGAGATTGTCCCAAAAAAGCCGCGTCGTTGTGCCGGACTCCATGCTGACAAGTGGGTGCATACAGAGCTCTTCGAGGGAGAGTGTGCGGTTCTGCAGCTCGGAAAAACGGTTTCCAGCGATGACGATGTCCTGGAATTCGGCAACCGGCATCACGTGAACCAGATCCAGCTCCTTCATGATCTCGTGGATCGGAGAAATGATGACGGCAAAGTCATTTTCCCCGGCCTTTAAGGAAGAAGCGGTGATCGGCGCAGAGTTGGAATGAATCTGCACGGTCACATTCGGAAAACGCTGCTGGAATTGTTCAATATAAGGAAGCAGAAAGAAGCGCATTGTCAGCTCGCTCGCACCGATCGAAACCTTGCCGCTCTGACTGTTCATGTATTCTTTTAAAAGCTCTTCCGCTCGTCCCATCTGCTGGCAGGGACGGTTGATCTGGCGGAACAGGATCCGCCCTTCATCGGTCAGGGTCACACCTTTTTGGGAGCGGTTGAAAAGTTTGCACTGAAGCATATCTTCTAAATTATGAATGTATTTTGTTACGGTTGGCTGCGTGAGGCAGAGATTCAAAGCCGCCTGGGTAATATTCTGGCATCGAGCCACCTCATAGAAAACCTTGTAGTAGTCGAAACTGATATCCATGTATGTAGTTGAAATCCTTTCTGTATGCCGGACTGTTTCTGCCTGATTGAAACAGTGTTTATCTGATTTTATATCTGTACGTGTATTTACCAAATATAGTCACACTTTATCGTATTTTTCCAGAAATGTCCAGCCACAATAACTATCACCATTCATTTTATCTATGGATATAGGAAAAAAATATAATTTTACCATTTGTATTTCTGGGAGTAAGATCGGGAACAGACGGGAAGAATGTGGAGACACAGGAGAAAACGTTACTGGGCACGTATGCGTGAACAGTAACTAGAACACGTGGCGGCATCGGGAAATGAAAAAAAATAGCCGAGGCAGCCGCGGGAGAACAACCCGGAGAGAGGAAGTGACAGTATGGGAGATCTGGGTGCGACCCTGATCAAGGAATTGAACTGTGAGACAGCCTTTACAATTGGCGGGATCGGCATATCAGAATCCGTTGTGGTTACATGGATCATGATGGCAGTGGTGCTCGTGGTTTCACTGATTGTGACGCACGGTCTGAAAGTTGAACATCCCGGACGCGGACAGCTCCTTCTGGAGAACGCTGTTACGTGGCTGCAGGGCATTGGCGAGGGAATCCTCGGAGAGGAAGGAAAAGGCTATGCGCCGTATCTGACATCCGTGCTGATGTACCTGGGCGTGGCGAACCTGCTTGGTATACTGGGGTTCAAGCCGCCAACCAAGGATTTGAACGTCACGGCAGCACTGGCGCTGATGAGTATTGTGCTGATTGAGACAGCAGGGATTCGGGTCAAAGGTTTAAAAGGATGGTTAAAGAGCTTTACAGAGCCGATCGCCATCGTGACACCGATCAATATCATGGAGGTATTTATCAAACCGTTGTCGCTGTGTATGCGACTGTTCGGCAACGTGCTGGGCGCGTTCGTCATCATGAAATTGATTGAATACATCCTTCCGGTAGGGCTTCCGGTATTGTTCAGCGCTTACTTTGATATCTTTGACGGTCTGATTCAGGCGTATGTATTTGTCTTTCTGACAGGGCTTTTTATCAAGGAATCAATCGAGTAATAGAAGAGAAATAGAAAATTACAAAAAGGAGACTTTATTATGGGTACAATCATTGCAATCGGAGCAGGTCTGGCAGTTCTTGCAGGCGCAGGAGCCGGAATTGGTATCGGAATCGCCACATCTAAGGCGACTGAGGCAGTCGCAAGACAGCCGGAGGCAGAGGGAAAAATCACAAAGATTCTATTGTTAGGTGCGGCACTTGCCGAGGCAACTGCTATTTATGGTTTCGTTATTGCCCTTTTGATTATTATTCTTTTAAGCTGATACGATAGAAAACGAAAGGTGGGGCAAGGCTATGTTACGGTTGGACATCAACCTGGTTTTTACGATCATCAACCTTTTAATCTGGTATGCAATTATCCGTATTTTCCTCTTTAAGCCGATCAACAAAGTGATCGATAAACGGAATGCAGCCATTCAGGAAAAGTATGATGAGGCAAAAAAGATGCAGGAAGAAGCGCAGGCGGAGAAAGAGAAATACGCAGCCTGCCAGGATGAAATAGAAGTAGAGAAAAACAAGGTGCTGGATGCGGCGCGTGCAAGTGCACGTGAGGAAGGGCGCCAGCTGATTGAAAACGCCCAGAAAGAGGCAGATAAAGTCATCCGTAAGGCGGGCGAGGATGCACGCCGGGAGAAGGATAAGATGCTCGAACAGGCGAAGCATGAAATTTTGTCGCTGGTTCTGGACGCGGCGGCTGGTTCGATGAACAAGAAGTCGGATGACAGCGCTCTTTATGATGAGTTTTTGAAGAAAGCGGGTACGACGGAGAATGAAGAAACTTGATGTCTATTTACAAGAAATAAAGAGGCAGAAGATTTCTGTCGATGATCTGCAGCATGCGGCTGAGATACTGGCTGCGACACCGCAGCTTCCGGCAGAGCTTGAAAATCCGGATTTGACCCGTGAGAAGCGGGAAGATCTGGTTCGTAGCCTGTTTCCGCTGGCAGTCCGGGGAATCATCGAGGTGCTGGCACAGGATCAGACAATGAAAATGATGCCGGATCTGATTAAGGAAGCGGAGGCGTTTGAAAAGCCGGATAAATATCTGCGCTGTGTGCTGGAATATGTCAAAGAGCCGGATGAAAAACAGGCAGCCGGAATCCGGAAATTTCTCTCGGAGAAATATCCGGGACGGGAACTCCGGATTGTGAAGGAAGAAAAGCCGGAGCTTGGAAGCGGTTTTATCCTCCGGGTCGGAAGTGAGGAATATGACTGGAGCACGGAGGGAAGAAAACGGGCGCTGGCAGATAAATTAAAGAATCTGGCAAAAGAGCCGGATTCGGGTGATTTCCTTACACAGAAGGGAATCATCGGGATTCTGAAAGGAAATCTGGATGGAATCGACATTTCGGTCCGTGAGATCGGAACGGTCAGCCGGGTGGGCGACGGCATCGCCTATGTGGATGGAATCGACCATGCGATGTACGGCGAGATTGTGGCGTTTGACGGCGATGTGAGAGGCATGGTACAGGATATCCGGTCGAAGGAGATCGGCTGTATCCTCTTTGGGCATGCGAACACCATCGGAGAAGGAAGCCGCGCGATGCGGACCGGCAAGATGGCAGGTATCCCGGTTGGCGAGGGATTCTTAGGGCGTGTTGTAGATGCGCTGGGCAATCCGATCGACAATAAAGGGGAGATTGAGGCAGCCGGATACCGTCCGGTGGAGTCACCGGCGCCGGGTATTATCGAGCGTCAGTCAGTTGATACCCCGATGGAGACAGGTATCCTCTCGATCGATTCGATGTTCCCGATCGGACGCGGACAGCGTGAGCTGATCATTGGCGACCGCCAGACCGGTAAGACCTCGATCGCGGTGGATACGATGCTGAACCAAAAGGGAAAAGACGTGATCTGCATCTATGTGGCGATCGGTCAGAAGGCTTCAACGGTATCGAGACTGGTTCATACACTGGAAAAACACGGGGCGATGGAGTACAGCATCGTGCTGGCAGCGACGGCGAGTGATCCGGCGTCCTTACAGTATATCGCGCCGTATGCAGGAACGGCGCTGGCAGAATATTTCATGCATCAGGGAAAAGATGTTCTGATTGTCTATGACGATTTATCGAAACACGCGGTTGCGTACCGTGCACTGTCTCTTCTGATGGAACGTTCCCCGGGACGTGAGGCATATCCGGGCGATGTATTCTATCTGCATTCCCGTCTGCTGGAGCGCTCGGCGCGGCTTTCGGATGAGCTGGGCGGTGGTTCAATCACAGCGTTGCCGATTGTCGAGACACAGGCGGGCGATGTGTCGGCGTATATCCCGACCAACGTTATTTCCATCACAGATGGACAGATTTTCCTGGAAAGTTCGCTGTTCTTCGAGGGCATGCGCCCGGCGGTCAATGTAGGGCTTTCGGTATCGCGTGTCGGCGGCGCAGCGCAGACTAAGGCGATGAAGAAGGCAGCCGGAAGCGTACGTATCGACCTGGCACAGTACCGCGAGATGGAAGTATTTACACAGTTTAGCTCCGATCTGGATCCGGCAACTAAGGCACAGCTTACCTACGGCAGCGGTCTGATGGAGCTGTTAAAACAGCCGCTTGAGCATCCGCTCTCGATGGAAGAACAGGTTGTGATTCTGTATGCGGCGACGAGCCATCTGCTGGTAGATATTCCGAAGGAAAAGCTGAAGACATTCCAGGGCGGTCTTTACGAATATATGAGAAGCTCCTACCCGCAGGTGGGCGATGCACTCCGCACGACGAAGACACTCAGCGAGGATATCCAGCGCGAGATTGCGAAGGCGGTGGGCGAGTACAAGGCAAAATTTCTGAAAGCACAGGGAAATGCGCTGGAGGCAGCCACAGCGGATGCAAAACTGGATAAGCAGTAAGGCGGTGATGGAAGATGGCAGGACTCAGAGAGATCCAGAACCGGATCCGGAGTATTCAGGATACGCGCAAGATCACGAACGCGATGTACCTGATATCTTCGACGAAATTAAAGAAAGCCAGAAAAGAACTGGCAGAGACGGAGCCGTATTTCTATGCATTGCAAAATGTCATCCGGCGTATCCAGAGGCATCTGCCGAACATGGAAAGTCCCTATTTTGAAAAAGAAGGGCACCAGTCGAAGAAAACTGGGCTGTTGGTTATTTCCGGCGATAAAGGGCTGGCGGGTGCTTATAACCATAACATCATGAAGATGGCGGATACATTTTTAAAGGATCCTTCCCGCGAGGTACATCTGTTTGTCATCGGTGAGACGGGGCGGCAGTTTTTTGCCTCCCAGCACATCCCGATTGAAGAAAATTTCCAGTATACGGCGCAGGATCCGACGTTTAACCGGGCAAGGTGGATTGCTGGAATACTTCTGGAACGATATTTGTCGGGTGATTTGGATGAGATCCATGTCCTGTATACAAGAATGGAAAATGTGATGCAGAGTGTGGCGAAGGATAAAAGGGTGCTTCCGATTACCAAGCCGGATATGCACGGAATGGCGATTCCGGTCGATGTGCGGCTGGAGGAGTTTTCCCTCCGGCCAACGCCGGAGGAAGCGATGAATGCGATCGTTCCGAACTATGTAGCCGGATTTATCTACGGCGCGCTGGTTGAGTCGTTCTGCAGCGAGCAGAATGCCCGTATGATGGCGATGGATGCGGCGACGGATAATGCGGATGCACTTTTAAAAGATTTGAATACGATGTACAACCGGGCGCGGCAGGCGGCGATCACACAGGAGATCACCGAAGTATGCGGCGGCGCGGCTGCACAGAGACGAGAACGAGAAGAGGAGATGAGAGTGTGATGGGAGAACAGGCGGCAAAGACAAAAAAGACCGAAACCAGCCTGCCGGAAGGCAAGATTGTCCAGGTTTCCGGTCCGGTTGTCGATGTGAAATTTGAGAGCGGTCCCCTTCCGGAGATCCGGGACGCGCTCACAGTAGAAAATCAGGGAAAGACGTGTGTGATGGAAGCTGCCAAGCACATGGGAAATAATATTGTCCGCTGCATCATGCTGTCGGCAAGCGAGGGCTTGAGCCGTGACATGAAGGTAACACCGACGGGAGAAGGTATTTCCGTTCCGGTTGGCGAAAAGACGCTTGGACGTTTGTTTAATGTTTTAGGTGAGACGGTAGATGGAGGACAAAAGCTGGATGGTGAGGAGCACTGGTGTATTCACCGAGATCCGCCGCCATTTGAGGATCAGAGCCCGGTCGCGGAGATTCTGGAGACGGGCATCAAGGTGATTGATCTTCTGGCGCCGTATTCCAAGGGCGGAAAAGTCGGTCTGTTTGGCGGCGCGGGCGTCGGAAAAACAGTCCTGATTCAGGAGCTGATCCGGAATATTGCGATGGAGCAGGGCGGTTATTCTATCTTTACGGGTGTCGGTGAGCGTTCCCGTGAGGGCAATGACCTCTGGAGTGAGATGAAGGCATCCGGTGTTCTGGAAAAGACAGCGCTCGTGTTTGGACAGATGAACGAGCCGCCGGGAGCTCGTATGAGAGTTGCAGAGACCGGGCTTACGATGGCAGAATATTTCCGTGACAAAATGCACCGGAATGTGTTACTATTTATCGATAATATTTTCCGTTATGTACAGGCAGGTTCGGAGGTTTCAGCGCTGCTTGGGCGTATGCCGTCGGCGGTTGGTTATCAGCCAACGTTAGCGAATGAGATGGGCGAGCTGCAGGAGCGGATTGCCTCGACGAAAGATGGTTCGGTCACTTCAATCCAGGCAGTCTATGTACCGGCGGATGATTTAACCGATCCGGCACCGGCGACTACCTTTACCCATCTGGATGCGACTACGGTTCTTTCCAGAAAGATCGTAGAACAGGGTATCTACCCGGCGGTCGATCCGCTGGAATCCTCGTCCCGTATTCTGGAACCGGATGTGGTCGGAGAAGAACACTATGAGACGGCCAGACGGGTGCAGGAGATTTTGCAGAAATACAAGGAATTGCAGGATATCATTGCAATTCTGGGTATGGACGAGTTGTCTGAGGAAGATAAGCTGACCGTCGGCCGCGCAAGAAAGATACAGCGTTTCTTATCCCAGCCGTTCCACGTTGCAGAGAACTTTACCGGTGTACCGGGCAAGTATGTGCCGTTAAAGGATACCGTTAAGGGCTTTAAGGCAATTCTGGATGGTGAGATGGATGCGTACCCGGAGGCAGCATTCTTCAATGTCGGAACGATCGAGGATGTAGTGGCAAAGGCGAAGGCGTTAGAGAAACAGGAGGCGTAGGAACGGATGGCAGATTTTCATGTAAAAATCATATCCAGCAACCGGACATTCTATGAGGGAGTCTGCCACTGTCTGATCCTTCCGGCGGTGGACGGTGAGATGGCTGTCATGGCGCACCATGAGAGCGAGATCGTGGCAGTCAAAGCGGGAGAAATGCGTTTCCAGGCGACAGAGGACGGTCCGTGGGAGGCGGCAGTCGTCGGGCAGGGCTTCTGTGAGATCGCCAACAACCGTGTTATGTTGCTGGCAGATACGATCGAGAAACCGGAGGAGATCGACCGGATCCGGGCGCAGGAGGCATTAGAGCGTGCGAAAGAGCGGCTGCGCCAGAAACAGAGCATTTCCGAGTATTACAGCACCCGCGCGGCGATGGCGAGAGCGCTGGTTCGTCTGAAAGAGACGGAAAAATTTGGGGACTAGGTGCGTTAGAGGCGGATTTGAGCCTGATGTAATTTTGTGGCAGATGCGGTTCAGAAAGAAATGACAGAAAATCAGTAAGAATGGAGAACAGGGCATGACATTACTTCAGTTAAAATACGTGGTGGAGGTGGCGGCAGCCGGAACCATCAGCGGGGCGGCAAAAAAACTTTATATTGCACAGCCGAGCCTCACGGCGGCGATCAAGGAACTGGAGCATGAGATTGGATTTTCCCTGTTTACCCGCACGAACAAGGGCGTGGTGATTTCCCCGGATGGGGAAGAATTTCTGGGGTATGCGAGACAGGTGATCGAGCAGGCAAACCTGATCGAGGAGCGCTATTTTGGCGCTGTGCCGCAGAAACGCCAGTTCTGTGTCTCCACCCAGCACTATTCCTTTGCCGTTGAGGCGTTTGTCGATCTGATCCGCGAGTACGGCGGAGAAGAGTACGATTTCCGTATCCGCGAGACGCAGACGTATGAGCTGATTGAGGATGTGGCGAAGCTTAGGAGCGAGGTTGGCGTGCTGTATCTGAACCGTTTTAACGAGACGGTGATCCGCAAGACGCTGCGGGAACACGACCTCAAATTTACGCGGCTTTTTATGGCAAAACCGCATGTATTTATCGGTGCGGCCAATCCGCTTGCAAGCCGCAGTTCCATCACCCTGTCGGATTTGGAACCTTATCCGCGTCTGTCCTATGAGCAGGGCGAGCACAATTCCTTTTATTTCTCCGAGGAGATCCTCAGCACGCTGGACAGCCGCAAGGACATCCTAGTGTCCGACCGCGCGACTCTGTTTAATCTTCTGATCGGGCTGAATGGGTATACGATCTGCAGCGGTGTCATCAATGAGGAACTGAACGGACCGAATATTGTAGCGATTCCGCTTGATGTGGACGATTATATGGAGATTGGTTACATTACCCACAATCGCGTGACACCGGGACGGTTTGCGGGACTGTATATTGAGGCGTTGAAGCGGAGAGTGGGAGTGCCGGTTCCCAAAGTGTCTGCCCGTGAACCAATAACCAGAATTCCTGTTTCCGACAGGTGATTTTTTGGTTTGACTTTTTTTAAAACAGGAAATATAATAATACCGAAACGAGTAGCAAACGAGCGTAAATCCAGTTTTGCTACTCTTTTTTTATTATTCCATAAAGAATGTGCCAAGGTGCATTTTTTATTAAATTTTATAAAAATGCCATTAAAAAGTGTGTTGCCTATCAGCGTAAGTCCAGCTTATGAGATAGGTGCACACTTTTTTATGTGGAAAAAAGGAGGATTTATTTAAAATGGCAGAAAGCAACAAGATGAAGGATATGCCGGTAAATCAGCTCATGATCCAGATGGGCATACCGATGATTTTATCGATGGCATTGCAGGCAGTCTATAATATCGTGGACAGCGCCTTTGTGGGAAATATGAGGGTAGGAAGCGAAGCCGCCCTGAATGCGCTGACACTGGTGTTCCCGATCCAGATGCTGATGGTGGCAGTGGGAATCGGAACCGGCGTGGGAACGAATGCGCTTCTTGCGAGGATGCTGGGACAGGGAAATAATAAAAAAGCTGCAAAGGCAGCCGGAAACAGCCTGTTTCTGGGTGTGATTATTTATGTGGTATGTCTGTTATTCGGACTCTTTGGAGTAAACGCATATATCGCGTCGCAGACGGTCGATCCGGAGGTTATTTCGATGGGAACGGAGTACCTTCGGATCTGCTGCGTGATTTCGTTTGGAATCGTATTTTTCTCTTTGTTTGAAAAATTATTGCAGGCAACAGGGCGTTCGTTTTATTCGACTATTGGTCAGGTTGTGGGAGCAGTGGTAAATATCATTCTGGACCCGATTATGATCTATGGAATTGGACCTGTCCCGGAGATGGGAGTTGCGGGCGCTGCCTATGCAACGGCGATCGGGCAGGTCATATCGGCGGTTTTATTATTTGTTTTTCATATGAAGTTAAACAAAGAGTTTGAGCATGATTTCACATATATGAAGCCGGATGTCGGAATTATAAGGGAAATCTACGCGATCGGACTTCCGGCGATCATCGCGCAGGCGCTCATGTCTATTATGGTGTATGTGATGAACCTGATTTTGAAATTCAATCCTTCCGCCCAGACGGCGTATGGACTCTTCTACAAAGTACAGCAGTTTGTATTGTTCCTTGCGTTTGGTCTGCGCGACGCCATCACACCGATCATCGCATTTGCATACGGAATGCATAGCAGAAGGCGGATTCTGGATGGAATCAAATATGGACTGTTCTATACGGTTGTTCTGATGATTGTGGGCATGGCAATCACAGAGGTTTTCCCAGGGGTGTTTGCCGGATTATTTAATGCCGGATCGTCCAGAGAATACTTTATCGGGGCAATGAGAATCATTTCCATCAGCTTTATTTTTGCCGGAATCAATGTGGCATATCAGGGCATTTATCAGGCGCTTAACAGTGGCATCCAGTCGCTGGTGATTTCACTGCTCAGACAGTTTGTGATTATTCTGCCGTTGGCAGGTATTTTTTCAATCTTTGTGAGAAACGGTCAGGCAGGTGTTTCGCTTATCTGGTGGGCGTTTCCGATCACAGAGCTCGCCGCCTGCCTGGTGGGATATGGGTTTTTGAAGAAAATCAGAACGAATAAAGTGGAACATTTGGAGTAAGGAGAGAGGATAGGATGATGGGAAAAAGAATTATTACGATCAGCCGGGAGTTTGGAAGCGGCGGACGTTTTATCGGTATGGAAGTGGCGCAGAAACTGGGTGTGAAATACTACGATAAGGAGATGATCGGACAGATTGCGGAGCAGTCCGGATTTTCACCGAAGTATATCCAGGAGAATGCGGAATTGTCACCCAAGAAGGGGTTATTTGCCTATGCGTTTTCAGGGCGCGACCAGATGGGACGATCTGTCGAAGACATGATCTATGAAGCGCAGAGAAAGATCATTTTGGATATTGCGGAAAGAGAAGAGTGTGTGATAATAGGTAGAAATGCGGACTTTATTCTGAAAGATCGGGATGACGTCCTGAACGTATTTATACACGGAAATATGCCGGAGAAGGTAAAGCGGATCTGCGGCTTATACAATGTTACGGAACAGGAAGCGATCAAAATGACAGAAGACATTGATAAGCGCCGTATGAGCAATTATCGCTTTTACACGGATCAGAAGTGGGGGATGGCAAGTAATTATACACTGTCGCTGAACAGTTCAGTGCTGGGGTATGAGATGTGTGAGAGGATTATTATGGAGTGTGGGGGACGGTAGGAGATGGCTGACGATAGTCTTTTGCTCTTATAAGTAACAGAAAAACCAGAACTGTGTAGCTGATTTAGTCGACAGTTCTGGTTTTTTGTTTTGGAAGTCCCACATAGATGTGTCAGAACCCATTTTTTATTTTTGAACTTTGTGTGAAATCTTTGCCCAGATGATTGACATAAAGCGGGGGTTCAGCGTTATGATAGGCGGTATGGAAAACAGGGATGAAAAAGTAAAATCTTTTGCCGAAGATAGATTTACACGGAAATAGAAACGGAATCGGAAAGAGGATGATAGAATGCGGCAGAATAGAGAAATGATTTCATGTCAGCGTCCATAATCGGCACTTCCTTTTTGTAAGAAATGTGGTATACTCGATAGAACATGAAAACCATATTAAAAAAGGTGAAAAGCGGAATGAATCATATTTCAATTACAACCCTGGAAGCGCCGGAGCTGGATATCTACGCCCGGCTGAGCGAGGGGCAGTTATTTCATTATAATGAACCAAAGGAAGGTCTTTTCATTGCGGAAAGCCCGAAGGTCATCGGGCGGGCGCTCGACGCGGGATATGAGCCGGTTTCTTTTCTGATGGAAGAACGCCATATCGAGACAGAAGGGCGGGAGATTCTGGAACGCCCGGTGTGTGCGGGAGTGCCTGTGTTTACGGCACCATTTGATGTGCTGACGCGCCTGACCGGCTTTAAACTGACGCGCGGGATGCTGTGTGCGGTGAAACGGAAGAAAATGCCGGGGATCGAGGAAATCTGTGCAGATGCCAGACGGATCGCGATTCTTGAGAATGTAGAAAATCCTACGAATGTGGGGGCGATTTTCCGGTCAGCGGCGGCGCTCTTTATGGATGCGGTGCTTCTGACACCGGGATGCAGTGACCCGCTGTACCGCCGCGCAAGCCGTGTCAGTATGGGAACAGTGTTTCAGGTGCCGTGGACGTACATTCCGAAGGGCGACTGGGCGGAGAACAGTATGGAAACGCTTAAGAAGCTGGGATTTTGCACGGCGGCGATGGCGCTCAGTGACCGTTCCGTGAGTATCGCGGATCCGGCGCTTTCGCAGGAAGAAAAATTAGCGATCATTCTCGGAACCGAGGGTGACGGGTTGGCGGCATCGACGATCACGGCGTGCGATTACACCGTGAAAATCCCGATGTCACACGGCGTGGATTCGCTCAACGTGGCAGCAGCGAGTGCAGTGGCGTTCTGGCAGCTGGGCATGGGAAACAGGAAATAAAGTTCTGGCTGTGTGAGAGAAAAATGGTTACTGTTCACGCATACGTGCCCAGTAATGGAATTTGCCGTGGCTTCGCATTTAAATACGGCAAATTCCTGCTGCCACCACGTTTTCTTACGGCACTTTCGGTTCCAAAAGTGCCTACCCGTGAACAGTTACAAAAAATGTACATTGTTTAAATGTGTTTCAAATGCCAGAAATGAGTGCGGAAATGGATGGAAAGAATCGTTTGGAGGAAGGAGAAAATAGAATGAAGTGTCCAAAATGCGGACAGGAGGCAGTTGGAAATTTTTGCAGTAACTGCGGAACTCCGCTTGTAAATGATACAGTACGCCGAGAACAGGAGACGGTGGAAAGAAAGCCAGAAAATAGCTATGACGACGGTGATTCAGAACAGCGGAATCCAGCTCGGATGGAATCGGATGAGAAAAAGGCGGAATCCGGCTCTGGATCGAAACGAAACAGTCAGGAAAAGCGGAGCAGCCAGAGTCAGGACGCACAGAAGCGTGAGGAAGAGCGCCGCGACAATGAACGCTGCCAATCCCAGGCACAGGAGGATGCCCGCCGTGACCGTGAAGCGGCATCGCGCAGACGACAGGACGCGAGACGTTCTTCTTCCAGCGCGAAAGAGGATAAGCGGGATGCAAAACAGCAGAAGCAGATGGAAAAACGCCTTCATGCTCTGGAGTCGGAGCGGGAGCGCTCAGAGCGTCAGAAAAACCGGATGGAGCGCAGCCACCAGCGGGAACTGGAACGCCAGTCCCGGGAGGCAGAGCGCACCAGACGGGCGGCGGAGCGCAGTGAGGCGCATACGCAGAGTGACTCAAATGACGGTCCGTCCGTGCTGGATGTGACGGCAGCCGGAGTAACCGGCGTGGTTGTGCTGATGGCGCGCGTGATGCAGGCAGCCAGCTTTCTTCTGATGGCGGGAATCACCTGGGCGAATGCGAAGGCATTTCGGTATGGCGGCGACGATCTGGGCTATATCGGAACTATGATTACCGAGGAAAATTATGGTCTGGGGCTGTATGTAGGGATTGGCGTATTTCTGGTACTGATGGGCGCGATCTGGTGCCTGTGGATTCTGTCAGGCAAGCACGCGGGTGGTAAAGTACGGCTGCAAAAATACGATACGGGGCGCGGATTTATCCCGTTTATAATCATCCTTGTTCTGGTATTAGTAGCCGGTCCGGCAGCGTACCTGATGCCGAAGAATGCGGGCAGCTTACAGCCGATTGTGGACGGCGGCTATGCGGCGCTGGAGGCGATCAATGCGAACCACGGATTTCTGCTGTTCTGCAGCATCGGAGGCGCGATCCTTTCGTTTATCCGGAAAATGCTGCTGGTATAATTTTATAATTCATCTAATTGCCCGAACTGATACCCCATTTCCTCCCATTTTGCCAGAAGTTCATCGAGAATCTGAGCGTTGGTCTGCGAAGTGCTGTGCAGAAGGACGATCGCGCCGGGGTGGATGCGCGTCAGAAGCTTGGAAAATGCTTCTTCTTTGGATGGCTGCTGATCCTGCATCCAGTCCACATAGGCGAGACTCCAGAAAAAGGTCTTGTAGCCGAGCTCCTTTGCCATCTGCAGGTTCGATTCACTGTATTTGCCCTGCGGCGGACGGTAATATTTTTTCATTGTCTGCCCGGTGACGGACTGGTAGAGTGTTTCCAGGGCAGTCAGCTCCTTTTCAAATGCTGCTTTGTCGGAAATGCGGGACATATCGGGATGGTGATACGTGTGGTTGGCGACGGTGTGACCCTCTGCGATCATCTGTTTTACCAGTTCAGGACTGGTTTCGAGATAGTTTCCGACGACGAAAAAGGTTGCCGGGACATGGTGTTTTTTCAGTGCTTCCAGAATGGCAGGTGTGCAGCCGTTTTCATATCCGGCGTCGAAGGTCAGATAGATGACGGGTTTGGAGGTATCGCCTACATAGAAAGCATCAAAATTTTTTAAAGTGTCGGCGGAGGCATTGCCGACCGGTGTCTGCCCTGGACTGGGAAATCCAAGTCCCCAGTTTCCATCTGCGGAAACCGGAATCGAGCCGGAATCAAAGGCAGGCGGGAGCGAGCCACAGGCGATAACAGGCGCTGAAACCGTGTGCCCGGATGGACGGCGCAGGAAATGCGCGGCAGTCTGCCCGGCGAAGAAAGAGATGGCAAACAGGGCGGAAACCAGCAGCGGGAAAATGATGTGCCGGAAACGTGATGGAACAGAATGCATGGGAAAATGAATGAACATGATGTGACCTGAAAGATATATTTTCATAAGTATATGAAAGAAGGGCGAACATCATGTTTTTATTATAATTTGCTGTCCGTGAAATGCACCGAATCGGAAAAACCAAGCGGTACCATATAACAAATTTTATGTGCTGACATAACAAATTAATGCTTGTCATGCCCTTTGTACCTATGTTATTATTATAACGATGCTTAGATGAGATGATCCGAACCCTTGAACAAGGGGAGCTGGATGAAAAGCAGATTATGAAATTATGATGAAATAAATAAGAGAAACAAGGAGGATGTTGAAGGATGAAGCCTTATAGCGAGATGACGAAAGAAGAACTTCTGGAGCTTAAGCGTGATCTGAGCGATCAGTACCGGGAGTTTCAGGGCAAGAATCTGACGCTGGATATGTCACGCGGTAAGCCAAGTGCAGAGCAGCTTGATTTATCGATGGGAATGATGGACGTACTGAGCAGCGACAGTGATCTGACCTGCGAAGATGGGACAGACTGCCGCAATTACGGCGGCCTGGACGGTATCAGCGAGGCGAAGGAGCTGTTAGCGGATATGATCGAGGTTCCGGCTGACAATATCATTATCTATGGAAACTCCAGCCTGAACGTAATGTACGACACCATCTCCCGTTCTATGACTCATGGCGTTATGGGAAATACCCCGTGGTGCAAGCTTGACAAGGTTAAATTCCTGTGCCCGGTACCGGGATATGACAGACATTTCTCCATTACTGAATATTTTGGTATCGAGATGATCAACATTCCGATGACCGCAGATGGTCCGGATATGGATCTGGTGGAGAAGTATGTGACCACCGACCCGACCGTAAAGGGAATCTGGTGTGTTCCAAAATACTCCAACCCGACCGGTAATTCCTATTCCGATCAGACTGTCCGCCGTCTGGCACGCATGCATCCGGCAGCTCCGGATTTCCGTATTTACTGGGACAATGCTTATGGCATCCACCATTTATACGATGATGAGCAGGATCATGTGCTGGAGATTCTGGCAGAATGTAAGAAAGCCGGCAACCCGGATATGGTTTACAAATTCTCTTCAACCTCCAAGATTACGTTCCCGGGTTCCGGCATTGCGGCAATCGCAACCTCCCACAATAACCTGGATGATATCAAGAAACAGTTAAAGATTCAGACTATCGGTCATGATAAAGTGAATCAGCTCCGCCACGTGCGTTTCTTCAAGGATATCCACGGCATGGTAGAGCACATGAGAAAGCATGCCAACATCCTGCGCCCGAAATTCGAGGCAGTTGAGAACATTCTTGACCGCGAGCTGGGCGGACTGGAGATCGGTACCTGGACAAAACCGCACGGCGGCTACTTCATTTCCTTTGATTCACTGAACGGCTGTGCGAAGGAGATCGTTGCGAAGTGCAAGAAAGCAGGCGTTGTCATGACCGGAGCCGGTGCAACTTATCCATATGGCAAGGATCCGGAGGATCGCAACATCCGTATTGCTCCATCGTATCCGCCGCTGCAGGATCTGATCACTGCAACCGAGCTGTTTGCACTCTGCGTCAAGCTGGTCAGTGTCAACAAGCTGTTAGAGGAAATGTAATATTAAACCAAGAAGTACAGGAATTGTATGGGTATGTCGAAGGACCGCTGCCCATACAATTCTTTTTTCGGAGAAAAAGTGATGATAAAGGAAAAGTTATCCCTGATCTGGGGAAAGTTTGTAAACAGGGAGACGATATCGTATCTGATATTCGGCGTTCTGACGACGCTGGTGGACTGGATTTCCTATGCGGTTTTCCGCCACAACGGCATGAACTACCGTATGGCGACGATCTGCTGTCAGGCGGCGGCGATCCTGTTTGCATATGTGACAAACAAGATCTGGGTATTCCGAAGCTACAATTTCCACCCTGTATATCTTCTTAAGGAAATGGCTTCGTTTTTCTCCTGCCGTATTCTCACATCGGTGTTCACGTATGTGGCGATGATCGTGATGGTAGATGGCATGGGAATCAAACAGGATATGATCTGTAAGATTGTGGTATCAGCGATCTCGCTGGTGCTGAATTATATTTGCAGTAAATTATTTATTTTCAAAAAGAAAGAATCCTCGAAATAGGGCTGTGTGGGGAAATGACAGCGGAAATGGATGCTGAAGACAGACCGGAAAAGCCGGAAAGAGTAGAGAAAACGCCGCCTGAATTGGATTCTGGATGGAGGGAAGATGGAGCAAAGAGAACGAGACGAAAGTTCCAGTAAACTGGAAGAAGCACTCAGGGAGCTTACGGGAGCGGAAACAACGGGGAAAATAGAGGAGTATGAGAACGAGCGGGAAGGTGCGGACGTGGATTCGGAGACCGCCTGTACAGATATGAGACGCGCTGAACGAATGCCGGCCTGGAGACAGGAAGAAGATGCCAGAAAATCTAAACTTTCAGAGTCCAGAGCAGATGTCGTTAATGAGTTGAATGATGATGACTGGGAGCAGGAAGAATTAGATGAATTAGATGAGTGGGATGAACCAGCGAAATCACCCCGCGGAATGGGCCGCCTGGCTGCGGCTTTCCGTCCGTCGGATGATCTCCTGGCGGCATTTTTCCTGCCGGTGGTGATTTTGATCCTGATTTTTGCATACCGCGGTATTTTCCCCTTTGGGCAGGAAAGCTTCCTGCGGACGGATATGTACCATCAGTATGCGCCATTTTTCTCGGAATTCCGACATAAGCTTTTAAGTGGCGAGAGCCTGCTTTACAGCTGGGATGTCGGTATGGGCGTAAACTTTGCCGCGCTCTATGCGTACTATCTGGCGAGCCCGTTCAACTGGCTGCTGCTGTTATGCCCGTCGTCCCTGATTATCGAATTTATGACCTACATGATCGTGTTCAAGAGCGGTCTGGCGGGTCTTTCGATGGCGTGGTACCTGAAAAAGCACACGGGTTCACAGAAGTTTGGAGCGTGCTATTTCGGCGTATTCTATGCGCTGTCCGGCTATATGGCGGCGTATAGCTGGAATATCATGTGGCTGGACTGCATCGTGCTGCTGCCGCTGATCCTGCACGGCCTGGAGCGGCTGGTGCGCGAAAAAAAAGGGCTTTTTTACTGCCTGATGCTGGGACTTTCAATCCTGTCCAACTACTATATATCAATTATGATATGCCTCTTCATGGTGATTTACTATGTGGCGCTCCTGTTTCTGGAGAAACGGCCGGGATGGAAAGATTGTCTGCACAGCTTTTTCCTGTTTGGTGTGTATTCGCTTCTGGCGGGTGCGCTGGCGGCTGCGGTGCTTCTTCCGGAGATTGCGGCGCTGCAGAGTACGGCGTCTGGCGATTTTAATTTTCCGACCACACTGGAAATCTACTTCCCGATCTTTGATATGATCGCGCGGCACATCGGAAATGTACAGGTGGAGACGGGACTCGACCATTGGCCGAACCTCTACTGCGGCGTGGCAGTCTACATTTTCATGGGGTTGTATTTTCTGAACCGCCGGATTGCGATCCGGGAAAAGGTTGTGTACGGTGTGCTGCTGCTCTTTTTCTATGCCAGCTTTTCGTTCAACGTGCTGAATTTTATCTGGCATGGCTTCCATTACCCGAACAGCCTGCCGTGCCGCCAGTCGTTTATCTATATCGCGCTGGTGCTGACGATGTGTTTCCGGGCGTATCTATATCTGGATGAAATATCCAAACAGCAGTTTGCCGGGGTGACATCCGCCGCGATTGGCTATGTGATTCTGGCAGAAAAGCTGGTGACGGACGATGCGTTTGAGCCAGTTGTCTGGTATGTGGCAGTGGTGCTTCTGCTGCTGTATCTGGGCGTCTTTTATTTCTATCAAAATAAAGAACATTTCGCGTTCACGGCGGCGCTTCTGGCGATGGCGCTGGTAAGTGTGGAGGCGCTTGCCAATATGGCGGCAACGAGTATTCCGACGACGAGCCGGACTGATTATGTGGCAGACAATCAGGATGTTGCAGCGGTGATAGAACCGCTCAAAAAGACGGAATTTTACCGGATTGATAAAACGAATGCGCGCACGAAAAATGATGGCGCGTGGATGCATTTTCCATCCGTATCACTGTTTTCATCGGTGGCAAATGCCGGGGTGACGGATTTCTTCAAACAGATGGGCTGCGAAGGTTCGACGAACGCATACAGCATCGTGGGAAGTACGCCGCTGGTGGATTCGTTATTTTCAATTAAATATGCACTCTATGAGGGCAAGCAGGACAATCCGCGCCTGTCGCTCTATGCATTTTCAGGTGACACGTACCTCTATGAGAATCCGTGGACGCTGCCGCTCGGCTTTATCCTGCCGGACATAGTGGAAACGGGCTGGAAACGCGATCTTTCTTCGCCGGCGGATGTCCAGAATGATTTATCGGATGTGCTGGGCGTGCCGGAGTGCCTGATTTTCACGGACGGGGAGGAGCAGGGGAATCGTTTTTCCTTTACAGCACCGGAAGATGGGGAGTATTATATAAGTGTCGCAAACCGTCAGATTGATTCGGTTAAACTGGATGTCGGCGGGGAGAGCCGCAGCATTGATACGTTGAAACGCGGGTATCTGGTGGAAACCGGATATGTGAAGGCAGGCACATTGATTCTGCTGGAGAGCAATGACAGTGCCGGAAGCATGGACGCGAGCGCGTACCGCTTTGACGAAGCCGGGCTGCGTGCGCTCTATGAGCGCCTCAACCAGCATCCATTTGAACTGGAAACATTGGGTGAGGAGGCGATGAAGGGCACGATCGACGCGGGCGAGGGCGGAACGCTGTTCCTCACGATCCCGTATGACGAGGGCTGGACGGTCACGGTGGATGGAAAAGAAGCTATCACGCGTCCGGTCTGGAAGGCATTTACCGGCGTGGAACTGAAGGCCGGAACCCATACGGTGGAACTCAGATATTATCCGCAGGGACTGCATGAGGGACTGCTGATCAGCGGAGGTGCGCTGTTTGTGCTGGCGGTGATTGTGGCTTCTATGTATATAAGGAAGAAGAAGCAAGGGAAAACTTCTGCAAAAATGAGAAGAACGGTGGAAAAAGAGCCGGATGGCGATTTGAAACTGAGAAATTGAGATACAAAATTTATAGAAAAGAGGTTAAAATCATGAAAAAGCTGGAAGAATATGTAAGAAGCATTCCGGACTTCCCGGAGCCGGGTATCATTTTCCGCGATATTACTACGATTTTACAGGATGCAGATGGACTGCAGCTTGCGATCGACGGAATCCAGAAATCCTTAGAGGGCGTGGATTATGATATCGTGGTTGGTCCGGAGTCCCGCGGGTTTATTTTCGGCGTGCCGGTTGCATATGCGATGCACAAGGGATTCGTGCCGATCCGCAAGAAAGGCAAACTGCCGTGCAAGACGGTATCTGTAAGCTACGATCTGGAGTATGGCAGCGCGGTTCTGGAGATGCATGAGGATGCCATTAAACCGGGACAGAAGGTAGTTATCGTTGACGACCTGATCGCAACCGGCGGAACGACCGAGGCGATTGTCAAGCTCATCGAGAAGATGGGCGGCGAGGTTGTAAAAATCTGCTGCGTGATGGAGCTGGCAGGCTTAAAGGGACGCGAAAAACTGAACGGATATGCGGTGGATGCCCTAATTACCTATGAGGGGAAATAGATAACGGTTCACGGGTAGGCACTTTTGGAACCGAAAGTGCCGTAAGAAAACGTGGTGGCAGCAGGAATTTGCCGTATTTAAATGCGAAGCCACGGCAAATTCTGTTACTGGGCACGTATGCGTGAACAGTAACAAAATAGTTTGCCGTTGCATTTTTTGTCAAATATTCGTATAATAGGGGTATTCTATATAATATTTTATTTCATTTGCGTGAACCGCTTTCCGGATTCCGAACGGCAGGCGTTTCAGTTATCTACGGAAGGGTCAGGAGGCATATATGGGAAATTTGGATAAAATAAAAAAGCTGGATCAGGAAATTGAAGCGCCGGCGGATTTTACGAGTCCGGAGGTACTGTATAATGAGTTGATTGCCGCCATTCGCAAGTACCATCCGTCGGATGACATCAGCATGATTGAGAAAGCGTACCAGATCGCGTATGACGCACACAAGGATCAGAGGCGTAAATCAGGTGAACCGTATATCATCCACCCGCTCTGTGTGGCGATCATTCTGGCGGATCTGGAGCTGGATAAAGAGACTCTGGTGGCAGGTATCCTGCACGATGTCGTGGAAGATACGGTCATGACAGAGGAGGAGATCACGGCGATCTTTGGCGAGGAGGTAGCACTTTTAGTAGACGGCGTTACCAAGCTGACCCAGATCTCGTGGACGATCGATAAAGTAGAGATTCAGGCGGAAAACCTGCGTAAGATGTTCTTAGCGATGGCGAAGGACATCCGGGTTATCCTGATTAAGCTGGCAGACCGTCTGCACAATATGCGGACGCTTCAATATATGAAGCCGGAAAAACAGAAAGAAAAGGCGCGTGAAACGATGGATATCTACGCGCCTATTGCTGATCGTCTCGGTATTTCCAAGATCAAGACCGAGCTGGATGATTTGTCTCTCAAATATCTCCAGCCGGAGGTTTACAAAGAATTGTCCGAAAAACTGGCACTCCGTAAGGACACCAGGGAGGCGTTTATCCATAAGATTATGGATGAAGTCAAGAAACATATGGACGATGCGGGCATCGAAGCCAAGGTAGACGGCCGTGTGAAACATTTCTTCAGCATCTATAAAAAGATGGTAAACCAGGACAAGACGCTGGATCAGATCTATGATATTTTTGCGGTCCGGATTATCGTGGAGAGCGTGAAAGACTGTTATGCGGCGCTCGGTGTCATCCATGAGATGTACAAACCGATTCCGGGACGTTTTAAAGATTATATTGCCATGCCGAAACCGAATATGTACCAGTCGCTGCATACGACTCTGATCGGCAGCAGCGGACAGCCGTTTGAGATTCAGATCCGCACCTATGAGATGCACCGTACCGCTGAGTATGGTATCGCGGCACACTGGAAATATAAGGAGAGCGGCAGCAGCAAGGCGGCGATCGACAGCGCCGAGGCAAAGCTTTCCTGGCTGCGTGAGATCCTGGAATGGCAGCGGGATATGTCCGATAATAAAGAGTTCTTAAGTCTCTTAAAGAGCGATCTGGACCTCTTTACGGATGATGTATACTGCTTTACCCCGACGGGTGATGTCAAGAACCTGCCGAGCGGTTCCACCCCGATCGATTTTGCGTATTCGATCCACAGTGCGGTCGGCAACAAGATGGTTGGTGCCCGTGTCAACGGAAAACTGGTCAACATCGATTATGTCATTAAAAATGGTGACCGTGTCGAGATTATTACCTCCCAGAATTCCAAGGGACCGAGCCGTGACTGGCTGAAACTGGTTAAGAGCACACAGGCGAAGAATAAGATCAATCAGTGGTTCAAGAGCGAGCTGAAAGAGGACAATATCCTGCGCGGCCGTGCGCTTCTGGATAAATATTGTAAGGCGAAGGACATCAATTATTCAGAGTTAAATAAACCGGAATATATGGAAAAGGTCATGAAGCGCTATGCGTACCGTGACTGGGATTCCGTTCTGGCATCGATCGGACATGGCGCCCTCAAAGAGGGACAGGTCATCAACAAGATGCTGGATGAGCGCAACAAGAAGTTAAAGAAAGAAGTAACCGACACGACGATCCTCGATAACATGGCGTCGGATGGAAACAAGGTTCCGGTGATCGCAGCCGGGAAGTCGAAGAGCGGTATCGTTGTCAAGGGAATCCACGATCTGGCGGTTCGTTTTTCGAAGTGCTGCAGCCCGGTTCCGGGCGATGAGATCGTCGGATTTGTCACAAGGGGACGCGGTATCTCGATCCACCGGACAGACTGCATCAATGTGATGAATCTGCCGCAGGAAGAGCGTGAGCGCCTGATTGAAGCCGAGTGGCAACAGCCGGAAGCACAGACGGGCACGGAAAAATACTCCACCGAAATCAAGATCTATGCGAACAACCGCATCGGCATGTTTGTGGATATTTCCAAGGTATTTACCGAGCGCCAGATCGACATTACCTCGATGAATGTGCGTACAAGCAAGCAGGGCAAGGCGACGATCGTCATGACGTTCGATATTCACGGAATTGAGGAATTAAATAAATTATCTGATAAACTCAGACAGATTGAAGGAGTATTAGATATAGAGAGAACTGCCGGATAAGCGGTTCTCTCTATATTTCACAGGTACTTACACCCTGTGAAAGTTTCACATATTATTAGGAGGAAAAGATGGAGATAAAACGGCTGATCGTGGGAATGGTCCAGACGAACTGTTATATTGCGGTGCATCCGGAGACGAAGGAAGCTGTGATTGTTGATCCGGGCGATGAGGCGGCGCGGATTGAGGATGCACTGGCGCAGACCGGAGCGAAGGCCAAGGCGATTCTGCTGACTCATGGACATTTTGACCATGTGACGGCGATGGAAGAGCTGAGACGGGATCTGGGCGTGCCGGTTTATGCCTGTGAGCAGGAGCAGGCGGTCTTGGCGGATCCGGATAAGAACCTGTCCGTCCAGTTTCAGGGCGGCGGTCTGCATCTGAAAGCGGATATGCTTTTGAAGGATGGAGAGACGTTCGAGGCAGCGGGCTACACGTTCCAGATGCTTCATACACCGGGGCATACGGAAGGTTCCTGTTGTTATTATGTAAAATCAGAGAAGGTGCTGTTTTCGGGAGATACCTTATTTGAAGGTTCTTACGGACGCATCGATTTCCCGACTGGAAGCGGACGTCAGATGATTCATTCGGTAGCAGATATCCTTCTGAACCTGCCGGATGATACGAATGTATATCCGGGACACATGGGATATACGACGATCGCCGACGAAAAACAGTACAATCCGCTGGCGGGATACAGGGGGCGCGAAGCATGATAGCGATTTTGTTAAATGACGCGTCCTTTGAACAGGATATCCGTGAGCTCCTGATGGCATTTTATCCGGGCGAGACATTTACGCACAAGGAAGAGGAAGCCGGGGAGGCGGAGCTGATTGTGCGGGGAGTCCGGGACGGAAACTCGTTTTCACTGGATGTGACGCCGGTGAAGAAAGAAGTCGTTCACTTTGCTTTGATTTATCCGGATTTTTCCAACCGTTTTGAGACGAAAAATGAGATCAAACGGACGTTATACCGTCTTTTGAGTGCCCAGACCGGCAGAGAGCTTCCGTGGGGAACGCTTACCGGTATCCGTCCGACGAAGATTGCGCTCACGAAGCTGTATGATGGATGGACGGACGAGCAGATCGAGACCTATATGCGCGAGACGTATTTCACCAGCAAGGAAAAGATCGATCTGAGCATCGACGTGGCGGAGCGCGAGAGACGCCTGCTGTCCACGATCGATTATGAGAATGGGTACAGCCTATATGTGGGAATCCCGTTCTGTCCGACGACCTGCCTGTACTGTTCGTTTACGTCGTTTCCGATTGTGAAATGGGAAAAACGGATGGACCTCTACAAAGAGGCGCTTTTTAAGGAAATGGAATATGTGGCGGAGCAGATGAAGGATCGCCCGCTTTCGACCATCTATTTTGGAGGCGGCACACCGACCTCGTTAAATCCGCAGGATCTGGATGAGATCCTGACAAAGGTGGAAGAATTATTCCCGGTGGAACAGGCAGTTGAATTTACCGTTGAGTCGGGACGTCCGGACAGCATCACGCGCGAAAAGCTACAGGTGCTCCGGAATCATGGCATTTCCCGTATTTCCATCAATCCGCAGACGATGAAGCAGGCGACGCTTGACCTCATCGGACGCCGTCATACGGTGGAGGATGTGAAGGAAAAATTCCTGCTGGCGCGGGAGCTGGGATTTGACAATATCAATATGGATCTGATCGTGGGTCTGCCGGAGGAGACGATCGACGATGTCCGCCAGACAATGGAGGAGATCAAGGCACTCAGACCGGACAGCGTGACGGTGCATTCGCTGGCGATCAAGCGCGCGGCGCGCCTGAATATCTATAAGGAGCGCTACGGAAATCTGAAGATTGTCAATACACAGGAGATGATTGACCTGACCGCGCAGTATGCCGAGGAGATGGGACTGAAACCGTACTATCTCTACCGCCAGAAAAATATGGCGGGCAATTTTGAAAATGTCGGTTATGCGGTTCCGGGCAAGGAATGTCTCTATAATATATTGATTATGGAAGAAAAACAGACGATCGCCGCCTGCGGTGCGGGAACGACCACCAAGGTTTATTTCCCGGCAGAAAACCGGATTGAGAGGGCGGAGAACGTCAAGGAAGTTGAGCAGTATATCGACCGGATCGATGAGATGATCGGGCGGAAAGAGAAGCTGCTTGGACGAAGAGAGTAAAAACGAAAAATTCACAGATACAGGGTGTCAGATACAGAAAAACACTTTGTAACAGAGAAACATAAAAATCCAGTTTCCAGCATGGAAAAGTGAAGTTTTCTTTGCGCGGGAAATATGGTCGCAGAAAGACATAGAAGGAGTTTGACACATGGCTTTAAAGAAAAAACCAGTTACAGGCATGAAGGACATTCTCCCGGGCGAGATGGAGATCCGGGATTATGTGCTGAATATCATCAAAGATACCTACCGCGGATACGGCTTCTCGGCGATCGAGACTCCGTGCGTGGAGCACATTGAGAACCTGACCAGCAAGCAGGGCGGCGACAATGAGAAGCTGATCTTCAAGATTTTAAAGAGAGGCGAGAAGCTGAACGTCGAGGCAGCACAGACAGAGGCAGATGTCGTAGACGGTGGTCTCCGCTATGACTTAACTCTGCCGCTCAGCCGTTATTATGCAAACAATTCTGCTAATTTATCAGCGCCGTTCAAGGCGCTGCAGGTCGGAAGCGTATGGCGTGCCGATCGTCCGCAGAAGGGACGTTTCCGTCAGTTTGTACAGTGTGATATCGATATTTTAGGTGATGCGACAAACCTGGCTGAGATCGAGGAGATTCTGGCGCTTACCAAGGCGCTGAAGCGCATCTGCCCGGACAAGGCATACACTGTCCGCGTCAATGACCGTGCGATCTTAAAGGGCATGGCAGATTACAGCGGATTCCCGGAAAATGAGACCGATAAGGTATTTATCATTCTCGATAAGATGGATAAGATCGGTCTGGACGGTGTCCGCGAAGAGCTGCTTGCAGAAGGTTATGCGCCAGAGGCGGTTGAGAAATACACCGGACTTCTGGCAGAGATTCAGAACGATGCGGCAGGCGTCCGCGCGCTGGGCGAGAAGCTCTCCGGCGTGATGGATCCGGCAAAGGCAGAGAATCTGGCAACGATCATGGAGACAGTTAAAGCGGTTGCAGACATCGAATTCGGTCTTGAATTTGACCCGACGCTGGTGCGCGGCATGGGCTACTATACCGGAACGATTTTTGAGGTTTCCATGGAAGGCTTCGGCGGCTCCGTTGCAGGCGGCGGACGTTACGACAAGCTGATCGGTAAATTTACCGGCGTCGATACACCGGCGTGCGGATTTTCCATCGGTTTTGAGCGTATCATCACGATCCTGATGGATTCTGGTTTCAAAGTACCGGAGGCAGCCGGCAAGAAAGCATTCCTGTATGAGAAAGGTTTAAGCGGCGAGCAGTTCCGTGCCGTTTTAAAGAAAGCACAGGAAGAGCGCGCTAACGGCACCCGCGTGGCAGTCGCACAGATGAACAAGAACAAGAAATTCCAGAAGGAGCAGCTGGCGAAGGACGGCTACGAGGAGATCGTGGAATTTTACAAAGACAGTTTGAAGTGATTCAGTTTTTGAATTTTTCAGATAAAACTATAATAAACGGAGGAAATACTATCATGGCAGAATCTATGGCAGGACTGAAACGTTCCCATCGCTGTACCGAGCTGGGAACTGCCAATATCGGTGAGAAAGTAACCGTTATGGGCTGGGTTCAGAAGAGCAGAAATAAAGGCGGCATTATTTTCGTGGATCTGCGGGATCGTTCTGGTATCCTGCAGCTGATCTTCGAGGAAGCTGACTGCGGCGCTGAGAGCTTTGCAAAGGCAGAAAAGCTGAGAAGTGAGTTCGTTATCGCCGTAACCGGACGCGTAGAGGCACGTTCCGGTGCAGTAAATGAAAACTTAAAGACAGGTGCGATTGAGATCCGTGCGGATTACCTCCGCATTCTGGCAGAGTCTGAGACACCGCCGTTCCCGATCGAGGAGAACTCCAAAACCAAAGAGGATCTTCGCCTGAAATACCGTTACCTGGATCTGAGACGTCCGGATATCCAGAGAAACCTGATGACAAGAAGCCGCGTGGCTATCCTGACCCGTGCATTCTTAGCAGAGGAAGGCTTCCTTGAGATTGAGACTCCGACTCTGATTAAAAGTACTCCGGAGGGCGCGAGAGACTACCTGGTACCGAGCCGTGTACATCCGGGCAGCTTCTATGCACTGCCGCAGTCTCCGCAGCTGTTAAAACAGCTTCTGATGTGTTCTGGATATGACCGCTATTTTCAGCTGGCACGCTGCTATCGTGACGAGGACTTAAGAGCCGATCGTCAGCCTGAGTTTACCCAGATCGATATGGAGCTTTCTTTCGTTGACGTTGAGGACGTTCTGGATGTCAATGAGCGTCTGTTAAAGAAGCTCTTCAAGGAGATCTGCAATTACGATCTGCAGCTTCCGATCCAGCGTATGACCTGGCGCGAGGCAATGGATCGTTTCGGTTCCGATAAGCCGGATCTGCGTTTCGGCATGGAGCTGAAAAACGTATCGGATGTAGTAAAAGACTGCGAGTTTGTTGTATTTAAGAGTGCACTGGAAAATGGCGGCTCTGTCCGTGGTATCAACGCAGAAGGACAGGGCGCTATGCCGAGAAAGAAGATCGATGCGCTGGTTGAGTACGCAAAAGGCTTTGGTGCAAAAGGTCTTGCATATCTGGCAATCCATGAGGACGGTACCTACAAGTGCTCCTTCTCCAAGTTCATGAAGCCGGAAGAGCTGGATGCACTGGTGGCTGCTATGGGCGGTAAGCCGGGCGATCTGCTTCTGTTCGCAGCTGACAAGGATAAAGTTGTATTTGATGTACTTGGAAACTTACGTCTGGAGATCGCTAGACAGCTTGACCTCTTAAAGAAGGATGATTTCAAGTTCCTGTGGGTAACCGAGTTCCCGCTGCTTGAATATTCAGAGGAAGAGGATCGCTACGTAGCTATGCACCATCCATTTACCATGCCGATGGAAGAGGATCTTCCGCTGATCGATACTGATCCGGGCAAGGTACGTGCAAAAGCATACGATATCGTCCTGAACGGTACCGAGATGGGTGGCGGTTCTGTCCGTATCCATCAGGCAGACATCCAGGAGAAGATGTTTGAGGTTCTTGGATTCACGAAGGAGAAAGCACAGGAGCAGTTCGGCTTCCTGTTAGACGCATTCAAATACGGAGTACCGCCGCACGCTGGTCTGGCTTACGGTATGGACCGTATGGTTATGCTGATGGTCGGCGCAGACAGCATCCGCGACGTCATCGCATTCCCGAAGGTAAAAGATGCTTCCTGCCTGATGATGGAAGCACCGTCTCAGGTTGATCCGAAACAGCTTGAAGATCTTTCCATTGGTGTGGTCGAGAGCGATGAAGCGGAGAAGACCGAAGAATAAAATATAAGATATGGAACAGCCTGGAAAGACTGTGAAATAGAAAGCAAACAGGGCTGGATGAGAAATGCAGAGAAATACTGGATTTTGTCGGACAGTCCTGTTTTGCGTGTGAGCTCAAAAAGTTCCATTTGTCCTTGGCAACTGAATATATAAATTGCTCGCATTGGGGAGCCCAGGAGGATGGAAAAGGACTCTCTTTTCTATATGTGGTAGAAACTATGAATCTTTTGTGAACCTATGGAATCTCCCATCTGAATCTGCTAAAATACAGACAGATTAAGAATGTAATCAGGATATGACAGCGTGGAAAGAGGTTCTGTCATACACGGCAGAGTAAAATAAATGAGGTGAAGATTTTATGGATAAGATTAAAATACTGGTCGTGGACGATGAGGCGAGGATGCGGAAGCTGGTGAAGGACTTCCTTTCGATTAAAGGGTATCAGGTGCTGGAGGCCGGAGATGGCGAGGAGGCGGTGGATCTGTTTTTCCAGCAGAAGGACATTGCGCTGATTCTTCTGGATGTGATGATGCCGAAGATGGACGGCTGGGAGGTTGTGAAGACGATCCGCAAGTATTCGCAGGTGCCGATCATCATGCTGACGGCGAGAGGCGAGGAGAGCGACGAGCTGCAGGGCTTTAATCTGGGCGTGGATGAGTATATTTCCAAACCGTTCAGTCCGAAGATCCTGGTCGCACGTGTGGAGGCGATCCTGCGCCGCAGCAACGGCGGCAGCCAGGATGTGATCGATGTGGGCGGCATCCACATTGATAAGACGGCACATCAGGTCAGCGTGGATGGAAAACCGGTGGATTTAAGCTACAAGGAATTTGAGCTGATGACGTATTTTGCAGAGAATCAGGGAATTGCGCTTTCGAGAGAAAAAATTCTGAATAATGTATGGAATTATGATTATTTCGGCGATGCGCGGACGATCGATACGCATGTGAAGAAGCTTCGGAGTAAGCTGGGAGAGAAAGGCGAGTACATCAAGACGATCTGGGGCATGGGCTACAAATTTGAGGTAAGCGAATGAAACGTTCGGTCCGATGGAAATTTACAATCATATTTGCCGGGTTGATGACGGTTGCAATCGCGCTTATCTGGTGTATCAATAACTGGTTTCTGTCCGGATATTACCAGAATTATAAGATTCATACGCTGGAAAAGGGATATCGGGCGATTGACGCGATTATCCAGGATGAGGTCCGGAATGGCGAGAGTTCGCTGGAGGACGCACAGGCGGAGCTGAATTCGGGTTGGAAAGAGTACCAGAAGTCGAAAGATGGAAGTTCTGATATGGACAGTGCGGATGGCGGTTCGGCTCAGTCTGGTAAAAATGGAACCGGTAATAGGGCTGGCGATGAGACACAGGATGCGCTGGGGGAATATGCGGAAGGTGACACGGTGGTGCTGGAGGATGACTCGGAGGAGGCATCGGCGGATGCACTGGATGGGGAGGAAGCTTCGAGCGGCGGTGTCCGGCTGGCAAATGTGATCCGCGAGCTGCGTGACCGGTCGAATATTTCCCTGCTTTTATATGACAGCGAGAGTGACCAGACACTCGTCTCCTCGGCGCGGGATGTGGAAGTCATGCGTGACCGGGTGCGGCGCTATATCGTCGGTCATGCGGGGGCGAAGCGGGATGTATTGCGGGAATATGACAACTACATGATTCAGAAGACGTTTGACCCGCTCAGCAAGACGTTTTATCTGGAAAGCTGGGGATTTTTCTCGGATAATGCGACCATTTTCATCATGACGATGCCGATGGAGAGCATCCATGAGAGCGCGGCTATCTCAAACCGGTTTCTGATGTTTGTTGGAATCGTGGTAATTCTGGCGGGAAGTATTCTGATTTATTTTATTACCCGGCACATTACGATGCCGATCAAACGGCTGTCGGAGCTGTCGGAAAAGATGTCGAACCTGGATTTTGATGCCCGCTATGAGACAAGCCGCCGCTCGACGGAGGAAATTGATACGCTTGGAAACAGCATGAATGTGCTTTCGGAGCGCCTCAAGACAACGATCGGGGAACTGAAAGAGGCGAATGCACAGCTTAAAAAGGATATTGACGAGAAAGTGCAGATCGATGAGATGCGGAAGGAGTTCATTGCGAATGTGTCGCATGAGTTAAAGACGCCGATCGCGCTGATTCAGGGCTACGCGGAAGGACTCGTCGAGGGCATGGCGGAGGACAAGGAGAACCGCGATTATTACTGCGGCGTTATCATGGACGAGGCTGGGAAAATGAATCGGATGGTGCGCCAGCTTCTGACCTTGACGGCGCTGGAATTTGGGGGAGAACGGCTGTCTGTGGAGCGGTTTGACCTGACGGAGCTGATTGCCAGTGTGATTTCTTCTTCCGGTGTGCTGCTTAAGCAGAATGAGCTGACTGTGGATTTTGACGGGAAGGAACCGGTCTACGTCATGGGCGATGAATTTAAAATAGAGGAAGTCATCACCAATTATCTGACGAACGCGATTCATCATGTGGGCGGCGGGGAGAAGAAGATTCAGATCCGGATTGACCACCGGCGCGATGGAAAAGAGGTCTGCGTGGAAGTGTTTAACACGGGAAATCCGATCCCGGACGAAGCGCTTCCGAACCTCTGGACGAAGTTTTACAAGGTAGATAAAGCGAGAACGCGGGAATATGGCGGCAGCGGCATCGGGCTTTCGATCGTCAAGGCGATCATGGAGATGCACCATAAGGCGTGCGGTGTGAAGAACCATGAGAACGGTGTGGAGTTCTGGTTTACGCTGGACACGGCTAGTGAAAAATGAAAATAAAATTTTGCCAGAGACAGAATCTTAGAATTATGAAATATGTTTCAGAATCGTGATTTGCATTATATATGAGATGATATAAAAAACACTTGAAAATACAGGGCATTTCGGCAGCCTGGGGCAAAAATATTTTGTCCCAATATGGTTGAAATTCCCTGTATTTTTGCGCTTTTTTGTCGGAAATTAAAATCTTAAATAAATATAAAAGATCCGTCATTTCCTTGACAACGAAAAGAAAAGAAAATATAATAACAATGTAATAAGATTTAATAATTATGTAACATTTCGAACGATAGATAACACCACAGCGATTGGGACTCGATTCTTTTGTTTCAGCAATATCTGCGGGAATCACAAAATCTAATTAAGGAGTTTTGAAGCATGAATTTAAATAGAACAAAGAAACTTTTCAGTATGGTATGCGTGTGCTCAATGCTGACCATTGGCAGCGCGCAGGCAGCTTTTGCGGGGCCGTCTACAGGTTATGAAAGCGACATGGTGGCAACCGTGGCAGCAGACCTTTCGATCTATGCGGATGAGGATGAAAACTCAGAAGTAGTAGCGATGGCTGAAAAGGGCGAGTCCTATGACGTAGTTGGAAAGGCAGATGACAGCTGGATCAAGGTAGCGGCCGGTGAGATGGAAGGCTATTTGAAGGTTCAGAGTAGCGTTATGCTCAGCAAGGCAGAGGAAGCAGCTGCAGTCGCAGATGCATTTGTCGCAGAGCAGAGCAATCTCTCGACCAGAGAGCAGTTAGTCAATTATGCACTGCAGTTTGTAGGTGGACGTTATAAATTTGGCGGCAGCGACCCGCACACAGGGGTTGACTGTTCTGGTTTTACGAAATATGTGATGCAGCACGGTGCCGGTGTGAGCCTGAACCGTTCTTCAACTTCCCAGTCCAAGCAGGGTACAGCAATCAGCGCTGACCAGATGCAGCCGGGCGACCTGATTTTCTACGGAAGCGGAAGAGGTATCAACCATGTAGCGATGTATATCGGTGACGGCAAAGTGGTACATGCTTCAACTGAAAGGACCGGCATCAAGACTTCCCCATGGAACTACCGCACACCGGTTAAGATTGTGAACGTGCTGGGTTAAGAATGAATTTACGAAACATCTGCATGGAACCTTTTCATGAAAAAAGGGTTGGATGCAGATGTTTTTTGATTTTATAGGAAATTGCGTCCTATGAAACAAAAAAACATTTCTGACATAAAAAGTAAGAATTACCCTGCATACTTTCGCAGTAAAATTCCATACTAAGACCTGTAACAAGAAAGTGACGGTTAAGCGGCTGTTCACAGGAAGCCGGAACCGACACGTAGAAAACCTGACAGGGCAGGAATTTAGGAGGAATGACTTATGTCAAGCAAAAACAGTTACAGCAACTATGATAACAGTGCCGAGAAAAACAGCACCCAAAATGCATCCAAGAACAGCTCTAATTATGGTTCCAACCAGAGCCAGAACCGCATGCAGAACCAGAGCCAGAACCGTTCCAGGAATAGCTCTAAAAACCAGTATCAGGACAAGACAGAGGATGATTACAGCGATTGTGACTGATGAGACAGGTAGATAAGAGAAAAATAGTGAATGCCGGGAATGCGGAATATCCACCGTTTCCCGGCATTTGTTCGTTTTCTAGCCAATGGAAGAGGCTGCCGCATCTTCTCTGACACCTGTCCGCCGGACAAAGCATATATTAATATTACATAGAGGTAAAAAAGAAATCGGGTTCTGTCAGAAACCGTTTTTGTATAAAATGAGGAGGGATGACGGATGTATCAGACCATACCGGTGCGGTATCTGGACGCGTGGCTGGAGCAAGGGTACACGGGACGGCTGATTGACCTTCGGACGCCGGAAGAATATAATGTGTCTCACCTCTGCGAGGCGGAAAATATTCCATTTTTATGGCTTCAGGATAACCGGCAGACACTTACAGGTGAACGTCCGCTTCTGTTTTACTGTGCGCGGGGGAGTGAAAGCCTTCTGGTGTGCGGCTGGTATGACCGGATGGGATATGAGGTTTATAATCTGGGCGGCGGTTACCGCTTTTATCAGGGAAAGTATCAGTGCAGCCTGAGATAGACACTTTTGCCGCGGCTTTTCATTGACAGATGCAGACCAGTCAACTAGAATAAAAATGGTGAAGACTGTAATGAAAATAAAAGGGTTCTTTGCATGAAATGATTTGGCAATGAATCCACAGAGAGATAAGAGGAAAAAAGATTGGAACGATATGAACTGATTGCTCCCTGTCATTTTGGACTGGAAGCAGTGTTAAAAAAAGAGGTAGTGGATCTGGGCTATGAGGTTACCGAGGTGGAAAATGGCCGCGTAACCTTTATCGGCGATGCGGAGGCGATCTGTCGTGCGAATATTTTTCTGCGGACGGCGGAGCGCGTCCTTTTAAAAGTGGGAAGCTTCAAGGCAGTGACCTTTGACGAGCTGTTTGAGGCGACCCGTGCGATTCCGTGGGAGAAATATCTTCCGAAGGACGGTAAATGCTGGGTTAAAAAGGCATCGTCTATTTCGAGTAAGCTGTTCAGCCCGTCAGATATCCAGAAAATTATGAAAAAGGCGATTGCCCGTCATATGCAGGAATATTACGATCTGGACCGGATGCCGGAGACGGGCAATGAATATCCGTTGCGCGTCTTTTTCTATAAGGATCAGGTGACAGTCGGTATCGATACGAGCGGCGAGTCGCTGCACAAGCGCGGTTACCGTCAGATGACGAGTAAGGCGCCGATCACGGAAACACTGGCAGCGGCGCTGATTCTTCTGACTCCGTGGAAAGCGGACCGGATTCTGGTCGATCCGTTCTGCGGAAGCGGTACTTTCCCAATCGAGGCGGCGATGATCGCGGCAAATATGGCACCGGGCATGAACCGTTCCTTCCTGTCGGAGAGCTGGACAAACCTGATTCCGAAGAAATGCTGGTACGACGCGATCGATGAAGCGACCGAGATGGTGGATGATACCGTAAAGGTAGACATTCAGGGCTACGATATTGACGGCGAGGTAATCAAGGCGGCGCGGGAAAATGCGGAGAGAGCCGGAGTGGATCACATGATTCATTTCCAGGAGCGCCCGGTGGCGCAGCTGAGCCATCCGAAGAAATATGGCTTTATTATCACAAACCCGCCTTACGGCGAGCGTATCGAGGAGAAAAAGAACCTTCCAGCGCTCTATAAGACGATCGGTGAACGGTTTAAGGCGCTGGATTCCTGGTCGATGTACCTGATTACCGCGTATGAGGACGCAGAGCGCTATATTGGCAGGAAAGCGGACAAGAACCGGAAAATCTACAATGGTATGATGAAGACGTATTATTATCAGTTTATGGGTCCGAAGCCGCCGAGAAGAAAAACGGGGGATCAGGTTGAAGCGTAATGTTTTCTATGGGGCGCTTCTGGTGCTTCTGCTGGGATTTCTGGTACGCGAGAACCGTCTGATTCATATTCCGAAACAGGTGGAAAAGACGGAGGAGAGCGCCGAGTGGCAGCCGGAGTGGTATGAGCAGATGGCTGAGGAGATTAATGACAGCCCGATCACGCTGGAAGTCGATGGAACAATGGTCGATCCGCAGCTTGGAAGCCTCCGAATGTCGCAGGACGGGCAGTTTATGATACCGTATGGGATGCTGCCGGACGCGCTTTCCTGTGCGGCGCTTCTCTACGATGGAAACCGGATTGTGATGGAGCGCGGCAATACTCATGCGGAGATGACGGTCGGAAGCCCGGAACTTTTGCTTGGGGAGGAGAGTCAGACGATTGCAGCACCCCCAGAGTGGGAAAATGGAATCCTGTATGTGCCGCTTGAGGCGGTGACGGAGGTATTTTCCTATGAAGAAAATTGGGATGCAGAGAACCGGAAAATGGAACTGACCGGGTCAGAGGATCCAGCCACGTTTTTGCCGGAATCCTATGATTACCGGAAGGCTGGCCGGGCACCGGCGGTTAAAAACCAGGGGAGTCTCGGAACGTGCTGGGCGTTTGCATCGGTGATGGCGCTGGAAAGTCGTGTCCGGCCGGAGTGGAATGTCAGCTTTTCGGAGGATCATATGTCCCTCCGGAACAGCTTCCATTTTTCACAGAATGCCGGGGGCGAGTATACGATGTCGATGGCGTATCTGCTGGCGTGGCAGGGACCGGTGCTGGAAGAAGAGGATCCATATGGCGACGGCTATTCGCCTGACGGTTTAAGCCCTGCTTGTCATGTGCAGGAGATACAGGTGTTGCCGGAGAAGGATTATGAGGCGGTTAAACGGGCGGTTTATCTGTACGGAGGCGTTCAGAGCTCCCTGTATACGGCGATGGTCAGTGACCGCGACGACACGCATTATTACCGGAAAGAGACAGGGGCGTACTGGTATAATGGCGATGAGAAGCCAAATCATGACGTTGTGATCATCGGCTGGGATGACCACTATTCGAGAGATAATTTTAACCAGCCGCCGGAGGGGGATGGCGCGTTTATCTGCGCCAACAGCTGGGGTGGCGAATTTGGGGACGATGGGTATTTTTACGTGTCCTACTATGATACAAATATTGGGATCCACAACATTCTCTATTCTGGAATCGAGTCGGCAGATAATTACGACCACATTTACCAGACAGATCTGTGCGGCTGGGTCGGGCAGCTTGGTTACGGAAAAGAATCGGCATTTTTTGCCAATATTTATACGGCAGAGAAGAAAGAAGAGCTGGAGGCAGTCGGCTTCTATGCAACCGGGGAAAATACATCGTATCAGGTATATACCGTGACGGACGCCGAGGGCAGCTCTCAGTTCGGGCGGCGCAGAAAGGTGGCTTCCGGGGAGGTTGCGAACGCCGGATATTATACGGTTTTGCTGGATAAGACGGTGACGCTGGAGGCAGGCGAACGGTTTGCCGTGATTGTCGAGATCACGACGCCGGGAGCGATTCATCCGGTGGCGATCGAGTACAGTTCGCCGGATAAGGGACTGACGGTCGATTTAAGCGACGGTGAAGGCTATATCAGTTACCGCGGTTCCTCCTGGGAGCGCGTGGAGACGGAGCAAAACTGCAATGTGTGTTTGAAAGCGTATACGAGGAATGTGGATTCCTAGAATTGATTGCTGGTACGGATGTGAAGGTATGGCGGAAGCTGTTTTTGAAGAACGGTGATTCGGAATGTCGGGATATGAAAAGCCATGCTGTTTGAGGATAAAGGAGCGAGGAAAAGTGAGCGAGAAAATTATATTTGCGACGGGAAATGCGGGAAAGCTGAAAGAGATCCGTGAGATTTTAAAGGATTTAAACCGTGAGATTGTTACGATGCGCGAGGCTGGATTTGAAGGCGAGATCGAGGAAAATGGAACCACCTTCCGCGAGAATGCAGAGATCAAGGCGAAGGCAGTCTGGGAGAAGACGGGCGGCATTGTGCTGGCAGATGATTCTGGACTGGTGATAGATTATTTAAACGGCGAGCCGGGCGTTTATTCAGCGCGGTATTTAGGGGATACACCGTATGAGGAAAAGAACCGGATTTTGATTGAGCGCGTGAAGGATGCAAAAGGAAAAGAGCGGAGCGCCCGTTTTATGTGCAATATCGCGGCAGTGCTGCCGGATGGCAGAGTGCTTCACACAGAAGCGGCGATGGAGGGCGAGATTGCAAAGAAAGCGGCTGGAAATGGCGGATTTGGATATGATCCAATTCTCTGGCTGCCGGAGTACGGCAAAACGTCAGCAGAGCTCACGATGGAGGAGAAAAACCGTATCAGCCACCGGGGCAAGGCGCTGGAGCGGATGAAGGATGCGCTGAAGGAGGCGCTTGGCGAGTGATGAAAAAGATATTAATTACAAGCGACACTCACCGTCGGGATGGTAATCTGCTGGAAGTCATCCAGAATGAAGCACCGTTTGACATGTTCATTCATCTGGGTGACGCCGAGGGAAGTGAGGACATGATTACGTCGTGGTGTAAGGAGCAGAACCCGGACTGCGAGGTCTATATGGTGCTGGGAAATAATGATTTTTTCTCCCATCTGGACCGCGAGAAGGAGATTTCGATTGGAAAATACCGCGCATTTCTGACCCACGGTCATTTTTATAGCGTATCGGTTGGGACGGAGCGCCTGATCGATGAGGCACAGGATCGCGGCGTGCAGATTGCGATGTTTGGACATACCCACAAGCCGTATCTGGAGCGGCGCGGGGATCTGACTGTGTTGAATCCGGGCAGTCTTTCGTTTCCGCGCCAGGAGGGCAGACGCCCGAGCTACATGCTCATGGATCTGGATGACGAGGGCGAGGCGCATTTTACGACCTGCTATTTGTAGAGGTCTGTTACTGGGCACATATGTGTGTCACTGTACACGCATACGTGCCCAGTAACTATGCGTGAACAGAAACCGAAAAAGCAAATATCCGCATATTGACGCATTTTCGGTAAATTGTTATAATGAGAGAGATTGTGAAAAAGGTACTTATCAATGATTCAATCGACCCAATAAAGATGCCGGGGACGGAGGTTTCGTTTCCGAGGCAGGAGTATGACATGAAACTGGAAGCTTTAATTCAAAATATGACGGATCAGATCAAAGAGGCGCAGCTAAAACTTGGTTATGCCAGGGAGACGATGCGCCTTTATTATCCGCTTTCTTCCCTGAATGCGATGCTGGAGATGCAGGAGACGGATATCCGGGAGCTGGCGAAGAAGATACGGCATGAGCTGGAGGCGAAGAAGGAGAAAATGGGAGATACCCAGATTCGGATCCACGCCGATCGGATCGTCTTTACGATCCCGCCGGATTTTGTGGAGTATGTCCATGAGCAGGTTCCGGAACCGCCGTTTTTAAAAGAGCTGATCCAGTTGTTTCGGGAAAAGCACGCCTGCACAAAGGAAGAGATTACCGCTGTGTTTGAAAAATTCGGCGCGTATGAGTGTCGGCAGATGCCGGACGGCATGGATTTTGATTATGTCATTTATTTTACAGACAGCAGCATCGATGCATATGATTACTGCATCCGTGAGGAGATGGGGCACACGATTTACCACCGATTTGCACGGGCTGATTTTGAGGCATTGATGACGATTCAATAAAAAGGAGATTAGACGGATGGAAAACGAGACAAAGCAGACAAATACGAATGAACAGGAGCCGGATATCTTCGCACAGAAGTTAAGAGAGGCAGATTCCTTATATGCCATTCTTTCCGGATGTACGAAAGAGCCGTATGTATACTGTGATCCGGAAACAATGGATGATGCCATCCTGCTGTTTACGGACGAAGAGGGCGCAAAGGCAGGCGCACAGAAGCTGGCAGAGCAGCAGATTCCGGTAGGAATCGCGAAGGTAGACAGAAAGAGCCTTCTGCTTTTCTATACCAGCCTTTACACGATGGGTGTCAATGCTATCCAGGTACACGTGGGCGAGGAGCAGAAGATGATTCAGCTGACCGAGTTTGTAAGACGCAAAGACCCGGAGGAGAGCAAGAATGGAAAAGTCTGGGTGGAGAACCCGGAGCTGCACCTGACGATGCTTTACTATATGCAGGATCTGCGCCGTCAGCCAAATCAGGAGATTACGCCGGAATTAAACGATTTACAGGAGGAGATCGGCGCGCACTTCACGAAGGGCCGCTATATCGTGCCGCTTCCAGAGGAAGGAAATGGCATTCCGCTGGTTAAATTAAAGAGCGGAGATATTTTCCAGCCGATCTTTACGGATGTGATCGAGTTCCAGCGTTTCAACCGTGAGAAGAAATTCCGCCCGGTTGTCGTAGATGCGCTCAAGCTGGCTCAGGTACTCCCGGAGGAGGCAAAGGGCATCGTTCTCAATCCGCTGGGCGTTAATATGCCGCTGACCGTACAGAAAGTAAAGAAGCAGCCGGAAGCACCGGTCCAGAAGCCGGTATCCGTAGAGGCACAGATCGACGCAGCTATCCGCGAGGTTCAGGCAGAGGCTGGACGGGAGTAGGAAAGGAAAGAGTATATGTATCAGGCAGCAGACGCAAGATATGATGGAATGACCTACAACCGCTGCGGCAGCAGCGGACTCAGGCTCCCGGCAGTTTCGCTGGGATTCTGGCATAATTTTGGCAGCACCGGCGTCTATGAGACAATGCGGAAGCTGTGTTTTACTGCTTTTGACAATGGCGTCACGCACTTTGACCTTGCCAACAATTATGGACCGGAGCCGGGAAGTGCTGAGGAAAATCTGGGACGGATTATAAAGGAAAATTTCATGCCATATCGAGACGAGCTGATCATCAGCACGAAAGCTGGATACGAGATGTGGAACGGCCCTTATGGAAACTGGGGCAGCCGCAAATACCTGCTTGCAAGCCTCGATCAGAGCCTTACACGCCTGGGACTTCCGTATGTAGACATTTTCTACCATCACCGGATGGACCCGGAGACGCCGCTTGAGGAGACGATGGGAGCACTCGATCAGGCAGTTAAGAGCGGAAAAGCTCTCTATGCAGGACTTTCCAACTACAATGGACAAAAAATGCAGGAAGCCGCTGCGATCCTGCGCGATCTGAAATGCCCGTTCGTCATCAATCAGAACCGCTACAGCATCTTTGACCGCACGATCGAAAACAACGGCTTAAAAGAAGCCGCTGTCAAAGAAAAGAAAGGTCTGATTGCATTCAGCCCGCTTGCACAGGGAACCTTAACCGACCGTTATCTGTACGGCATCCCAGCCGACAGCCGCGTCATGACCGACGGCAGATTTCTCAAAAAAGACCAGCTCACCGAAGAAAAAATCAGCCAGATCCGCGCCCTCAACGAGATGGCCGGACAGAGAGGCGAAAAACTCTCCCAGATGGCGCTCAAATGGGTCATGAAGGATCCTGTGGTAACCAGCGTTCTCATCGGTGCGTCCAAACCGGAGCAGATATTAGATAATCTGAAAATGTTGGATGGGGCACCGTTGAGCGAGGAAGAGTTGCTTAAAATCGATCAAATTTGTGGAATAAAATAAACAGAAAACGCCCAGCGGTGCAATTATGCGTACCCGCTGGGCGTTTCCGTCCGTGTTGGCAAACCATATCTATTTAACCGCCACAACCACCCTATTCGGCAGGCAAACCAGCGATTCCCCACTCTCTGAAACGGTTCCCTGCTTCACACAGAGCTTGTCCGGGCAGTCTGCCTCTTCGATCCGGGCACATCCATCTTGAATCACCAGATGATTTTGTCCCCCCTGATACCCGTCGATCCAGGTGTCTATCTCCTCATCCAGCCGGTAGGTGGCGACGGTTGTTCCATTGACACTGACATCAACGGTAAAAGCATCCTTCTGGCGCTGCAAGCGCACAACCAGAAAACCGATGAGTATGATGGCTAGAAGAACCAGAATCAAAACAAAATCATTTCTATTTTTCTTTGATTTCATCAATAAATGCCTCCGCTCCATCCGAGTAAATCAGTTCATAATCATCCGTGATAAAATAAGCATAAATGCCATCCATTGAATTGATGAGTTCCAGGCCCTTATCCAGTCCCATCGAGAAACAGGTCGTGCTGAGTACATCGCCGTCCACCGAACGCGGGGAGACGATCGTCACGGCAACCAGTCCGTTCTGGTACGGATAGCCTGTTTTCGGGTTTAACAGGTGATGGTAATTGACACCGTTTTCCTCAAAATGGCGCTCATAGACGCCGGAGGAGACAACGGACATGTCATCAATATTCAGATCGGCAAAGACCGTTGCATAGTCGGCAAACGGTTTCTGCAGCCCGATGCGGAACGGCTGGTGGTTTGTGCGCTTACCGACACAGAGTACGTTGCCGCCCAGGTTGATGATGGCGCTTTCGACGCCGGATTCGGTCAGATAGTCTTTCATGCGGTCGGCAATGTAGCCCTTGGCGATGGAGCCGAGGTCAATCGTCGTGTCCGGGGAGAGGAAGGTTAAAGTATTTCCGTCAAGTTTCACATTTTTCCAGTTGACGCGTTCTGCCGCCGCTGTTATGTCATCCTCCGCCGGGATCACGTGCTCGTCGCTGGTAAAATTCCAGAGAGAGCTGAGCGGTTCGATCGTCAGGTCGTAGGCACCATGGGAAACCTCACTGTAATGCAGTCCTTCAGAAATCATCGCCGCCATATCGTCGGAGACGGTAAAAGTCGTCTCGTCGGCGCTGCGGTGGTTTAACTTGTAAAGCTCGCTGCCCTCGATCGTCTTGCTGAAACGGTTTTCGTACTCCTGGCACATGTCCACACAGTGGTCAAGGATCGCTTCATCCTGCGAATCATAGAGTGTGATGTTGACAAATGTATTCAGCAGAAACGCGGAACGGCTGATCGGCTCCCGGCGGGATTTGCTGAAAAGAAGCGCCGCGCCGCAGCCAAAAAATACGACGGCAAGAAGTGTCAGAAGCGCGGATAAATCCTTTTTTTTCATAAAGAGCTCCATTCTTAAAAATATCGAAAATTCGGTTTGAAACTATGTTTGCAAAAATGTCTGCAACTACTCTAACAAAGGTTGATAGGAAAGTCAAGATTACTGCCCAGAAACTAAACGCATCGGCAGCCAGAACGTTACTGGGCACGTATGCGTGAACAGTAACGCCAGAACTGTATCGTACGGAATTTTCAGTTCAGAAAATTCCTATCTGTGAACCGTTACGCGCTTTACAAAACTAAAAATTTTTACTAATATATTATAGAGGTATACAGAGGAGGAAGAAATGCAGAAAAAAGGACGAGCAGGCACATCCAGAGCCGGAAAAATCGCTTTATATGGAATGATGACAGCGCTGGCATTTCTGCTGAGCTATGTCGAGACCCTGATACCGATCAACCTGGGCGTTCCGGGGGTCAAGCTGGGACTGGCGAATCTGGCGTCGATCGTGAGCCTGTATCTGCTGGGAGCCGGTGCGGCAGCGGCGATTGCATTGGTGCGTATCGTGTTGGTAGGATTTACGTTTGGAAACCTGTCGATGATGCTGTATAGTCTGGCAGGTGCTGCGGTCAGCCTTCTTCTGATGGTGGTGTTCCGCCGGTTGGACTGGTTCGGCGTGACCGGTGTCAGCATCCTGGGTGGTGCGGGACACAACATCGGGCAGCTTATCGTGGCGGCGCTGGTAGTGGAAAATGCGAGTCTGTTCTACTATCTTCCGGTGCTTCTGGCAGCCGGAACGGCAGCGGGGGCGCTGATTGGGCTTCTCGGAGGAATCCTGGTAAACCGCTTAAAATGTCTGGATTTGACAAAATTTATGTAAATGGAAGCCACAAGAGTACGGGATGTACCGTGACTGTTCATATGCAGGCATTTTTGGAACCGAAAATGCCATGAGATAAGGTGGCGCAGTGGTAGATGGGCAGATAAAGTGTTACTGTTCACAGGTAGGCACTTTTGGAACCGAAAGTGCCGTAAGAAAACGTG
>ENA-UOJV01000367-UOJV01000367.1-human-gut-metagenome-genome-assembly--contig:-C82-NODE-367-length-68055-cov-42.338574_pt1 | contig 68055 bp, 61 predicted proteins | sample MGYA00242356_ERZ723903 | MGnify/ENA metagenome assembly ERZ723903
TTGCGTGCTAACCGGCGCAGTCAGACTTGACAGCAACGGTGAAATGTGCCCCCCCAAACAGATGCCAGTCTCCCCTTTGATGAAAGACGACCAAACTGAACACCCCCAAAAGAGTCCTTCAACTCCTCGTCATATGATCTTTCCTTCTTTTGACTGGAAAGATCTCATTGCGTCAAAGTGGAAATTTTCGCGTGCGTCTGAGAAGGGGAAGCGATTGATAGAAGTCGATGTAGTCGGCCGCCTGCCGCAGGTGGCCTGCGTCGGCATAGCCCTGCGCCACCGCAAGAGGATCCTCGATGAAAAGGCCCGCGATGTAGCGCACCTTGTCAAAGAGCGCGTATTGAAGAATCGCCGCCGCGGCAAAGAGCACAAGGCACCCGACGGCCCAGCGAAGCGGGCGGTTTTTGCGGGGCTGCGGCGTGCTCTCTGCGGTCATGGCGTTTGAAGAAAAGAAGCTCCGGCGGCTTAATTGCCTTAATTACCTGAATTGCCGTCGGCGGGTTCGGCCGCGGCAGGCTCGAGCGCCTTGGTCCAGAGCACGCCGTTCTTGCTCTTTTTGGCCATCATCTCAAGAAACTTCTGATGCACGGCAAGCTCATCGGCAGGCGCCACGGCCTTGATGAAGTCTCTGGGCGCGGGCATCTTGTCGAGCTCTTCGCCCAGGTCATAGCTGTCGCCCAAAAGCGAGCCCTGCTTTCGGGTCATGTCGAGGTAGACCTCGGCCAGAAGCCGCGCGTCGAGCAGAGCGCCGTGCAGCACGCGCTCGCTGCGGTCGATTTCAAAGCGCGAGCACAGGGCGTCAAGCGAGTTCCTGAGGCCCGGGAACATGGCGCGGGCGACTTCAAACGTGTCGGTGATCTGCGGGCAGTAGTCCTCAAGCCTGCCGAGCTTTAAGCGCTTGAGCTCCATGTTGAGAAAGCCCACGTCAAAGGGGGCGTTGTGAATGAGGAGTTCGGCGCCCTTGATGAAGTTGAGGAAGTCTTCGACAACGTCGGCAAAAAGGGGCTTGTCCGAGAGAAATTCGGTCGTAAGACCGTGCACCTTCACGACCTCTTCGGGGACGTCGCGCTCGGGGTTGAGGTAGACGTGGTAGTGGTGCTTGGGCTCGTCCGAGAGCGTGCGGCCGACGATCTCCACGCAGCCGATTTCGACGATGCGATCGCCCTTGTTGGGCTCAACGCCCGTGGTTTCGGTATCTAGACAAATCTGACGCATGTGTGTGTTCTCAAAAAGAAGGGCGGCGGTCGGTCTTTAATTGGTCGTTACCTTGCATCGGCCTTGGCAAGCGTTTCGGCCACGCCTTGGTTGGCGAGCGCATCGGCGCGTTCGTTGCCGGGGTTGCCCGCGTGGCCCTTCACCCAGCGCCACTCGATCGTGTGCTGCGAGACGAGCGCATCAAGCCGCTGCCAGAGCTCGGCGTTCTTGACGGGCTTGTTGTCGGCGGTGCGCCAGCCGCGCTTTTTCCAGTTGTGAATCCAGCTCGTGATGCCGTCCTTGACGTAGCTGCTGTCCAAGTGCAGCACGATCGGGCAGGGGCGGCGCACGGCCTTGAGGGCCTCGATCACGGCCGTGAGCTCCATCTGGTTGTTGGTCGTCAGAAGCGCGCCGCCGCACATCTCCTTGACGTGCTCGCCCCAGCGCATCAGCACGCCCCAGCCGCCGGGGCCGGGGTTGCGCTTGCAGGCGCCGTCGGTCCAGATTTCAAGTTTCTGAGCTTGCGTCATGCGAAAAACTCTTCGATAAAAAAGCCGCCGCCCGAGGGGGGCCTCACATTAGTCTCGAGGTCACGGCCAGCGGGCGGCGGCGGAACTCGGTATGGCAGATAACGCAGGGCGCATGTTTCAGGCAGCGTCGTGCGGGCAGGCGCCGCCCGCGGCATCGGTGCTCTCGCGGCGGTTCTGCACCGCGGCGTGCGCACGCGCGGGCGCCTTGGCGGCGGCAAAGTTCACCTTGCCCACGAGCGTCATGCCGCTTGTGACCTTGCGCGCGGAAAGAAGCACCACGTTGCTCAACGTCGGCCACCAGCGGTCGCCCGCCTTGTCGATCCAGGAGGGAAGGCGCGGCGAGGGGCCTGCTTCGGGCTTGGCCGACCGGTCGACGGCGTAGACGCCAAAGTTGCCGCCCTCGAGCCGAAAGCCCGCGTGCACCGTCGCGCTCTTGATGGCCGCCATGGAAACGGCGGCCGAGTGTTCGGGAAGAATGTGCGAGGAGCGAAGAAAAAGCTCGCGCAGCTTCCAGGAGCCGATCGAGTTGAAGAAGGTCGTGACAAAGAGCCCGTTGGGCGCGAGCACCCGGTAGACCTCTTCGAGCGTGGCGTCGATTTTGTCCGGATGCAGGTCAAAGCCGTGCGGGAGCGCCACGATGTCGCAGCTCTCGTTTTCAAACGGCAATGCCCAGGAGACACCTAAGACCTGCAGCCGCAGGTCGTCGCGCGCAATCGCCACGACGTCTTCGGAAAGTGCAATGCGGTGCGCGATCGGGCTTTTTTCCAGCGGATCAAGGTCGGCCGCAAAGCCGATCTGAAGGGCCCGGTCGCCGCGCTTGGCGGCCACGAAGCGCGCATAGGCGCCGCGCTCCCAGGCCGCGACGGTGCGGCCTGCGGCCGAGGCAAAGAAGGTTTCCCAGTCGACGATGCGGGCCATGGTGAAAAGCGTGATGAATGCTCGAAGCGTGAGGATGTTCGAGCATCAAGAATAAACGAATTTCTAGTGCCGGCCGAAGCCGCCCATGCCGCCGAAGCGCCCAGCAAGGCGACTCATGCCGCCCAGGCCCCCGAGCGCGCGCATCATCTTCGCAAGCCCCCCCTTTTGCATCTTCTTCATCATTTCGCGCGTCTGCTCGAACTGCTTCAGAAGGCGGTTGACTTCCTGCACGGTGACGCCGGCGCCCGCGGCGATGCGTCGCTTGCGGCTCGCCTTGATGAGATCCGGGTTGCGGCGTTCCTTGGGGGTCATCGAGTTGATGATGCCCTCGGTGCGGCGAAGCGTCTTTTCGGCCTGCTTGTCGTCGACCTTGCCTGCGGCTTCCTGAAGCTGTGCGGGGAGCTTGTCGACCAAGCCCGAGAAGCCTCCCATGTTCTTCATCTGCGAAATCTGCGCCTTGAAGTCCTCAAGGTCGAACTTTTCGCCCGACTTGATCTTCTTGGCGAGCTTTTCGGCCTGCTTGAAGTCGACCGCCTTCTGCACGTCCTTCACAAGGGCGACGATGTCGCCCATGCCGAGGATGCGGCCGGCCATCTGCTCGGGGTTGAAGGCTTCAAAGCCGTCGAGCTTTTCGCCCACGCCAACGAACTTGATGGGCTTCCCGGTGACCATGCGCACGGAAAGGGCCGCGCCGCCGCGGCTGTCGCCATCGAGCTTCGTGAGGATCACGCCCGTGAGATTGAGCCGCTCGTTGAAGGCGCGGGCGGTGTTGACCGCGTCCTGGCCCAACATGGCGTCGATTACGAAAAGCGTTTCGGCGGGCTTCAAAAACTCGGCGAGGTCGCTTACCTCCTGCATCATCGCCTCGTCGATCGCAAGGCGCCCGGCCGTATCGACGATCAGCACGTCGTAGAAGTGGCGCCGTGCGTGATCGAGCGCATTCCTGGCGATGTCCAGGGGCTTCTGACCCGTTTCGCTCGGGAAGAAGTCGGCCCCGGCCTGCGCCGAGACGGTCTTCAACTGTTCGATGGCCGCGGGGCGGTAGACGTCGGCCGAGACCGTGAGCACCTTCTTCTTGCTCGTTTCGATGAGCCACTTGGCGAGCTTGCCCGCGGTGGTCGTCTTGCCCGCGCCCTGAAGGCCGGCCAACAGAATCACCGCCGGGGGCTGCACCGCGAGGTTGATCTGACGCTCTTCGGGCGGCAGGTCGCCGCCGATCACCTGCGTCAACTCGCGCTCAACGACGCCCACGAGCGCCTGGCCGGGGTTGAGATTTGCGACCACCTCTTCGCCCATGGCCTTGGCCTTGATGCGGGCGATGAGCTCACGCACCACCGGCAGCGCAACGTCGGCGTCAAGCAGCGCAAGGCGCACCTCGCGCAGCATCGTACGGGTGTTTTCTTCGGTCAGACGAGCCTGGCCGCGCATGGTCTTCAGAATGCGCGACAGACGGGAACTAAGGTTTTCAAGCATCGTGAAGTCGGCACCAAATGAGGCGCAATAAGATTGCCCGCCCGTGCGCGCCTTGAGGCTCCGGCCTCAAGACGGCGCCCGAGCGGCGGGCCGCCCGAAGCTTGCGTATTAAGATACGCGTCAAGGGCGGCAGTCTAAAATCAAAACATTCGGACGACGGCGCTTTTGCGACCAACGCCAGGCTTTGGGCGTGGAAAAAATCGCCGGAGTCGCCGGGGAAGTCCGGGAGAGTCTGCAAATTTTAGAGCAACTCGGCGTCGTGCTCGGCGCCCGCCGTTTGGAATTCCCGCCGTCCCCGTCAAAAACACAACAGGCCACAACGACAAGAACAAGCTAGCTTTTATGACTCAAATGACCTTGAGCGCCATCCTGCTCGTGATCGGCGCGTTAGCCTATCTCACCAGCGGCATTCTGATCGTGCGCGCGCTGCGCCGACCCGAGGGCCGTGCTCCGGCGGGGCTGCGCACGCTGGCGCTCGCAGGCTTTGTTCTGCACTGCGCGGGCGTGGCGGCCGAAATGTTCTTCGGCGATCTGATTCACTTCGGCTTCGGCATGGCCGTCTCGGCGATGCTCCTGATCGCCGTGGCGATCACGCTCACCGAAAGCTACGTGCACCGGCTCAACGCCCTGACCGGCACGGTGCTCATCATCGCCGCCGCCGGAAGCGTGCTGCCGGTGGTCTTTCCCGGCACGACCTATCCGACCGAGGCCTGGTCGATGCTCTTTCGCGTGCATCTCCTGGCGGCCCTTGCGGCCTACAGCTTCATGACGATTGCGGTCGTCCAGGCGATCTTTTTGATGCGCATGGACCATGCCTTGAAGAACCCCCTCAAGGCGCTTGAGACGCCCGCCAATGCGGGGCTCTTGTCGAACATGCCCAATCTGATGGCGATGGAGCGCATTCTCTTTCGCATCATCGCCTGCGGGTTCGTGTGCCTTACGCTCGTTCTGATTCTCGGGGCGCTGGCGACGATGCAAAGCCACGGCGTGCCCTTCGTATGGGATCACAAGACGCTTCTTACCTGGATGAGCTGGATCGTCTTTGCGGTGCTTCTGATCGGCCGCTACGGCTTCGGCTGGCGCAAGACGAAGGCCCTCGGCTGGTTCTGGGCGGGCATCTTTGTTCTGGCTGCGGCCTATCTCATCTACCGCTTCGTGATTGAAGTCTTCGTTCTCTAACTCAGGACGTTTTTCGTTTCTTTCGTCCGGTTTCGGCCTGCGGCGCGGCGGCTCTTTTTAAACGGCCTTGGCCGCCATAACCGCGTCGGGACTTTCCGGACGTCCGAGAAGTCATGTCAAGAATTCTTTTTTGGGTGCTGCTTGCCGTGGTGGTCTATGTCGCCATCGTCTTTGCACGCAGCCGCCGCTCCAGTGATGAAGACCGCCCGGTCGTGCGCCGCAGCGCAAAGAAGGACCCGCGCGCGCCCGTGGCGATGATCGAGTGCCCCGAGTGCGGCACGCACTTTCCGGAAGACGAGGCTGTCCTGGGCGACGGCGTCGCCTACTGCTCCGAGCGCTGCCGCAAGGCTGCGCGCCGCCGCGCGGCGAAGTAGCCAATCTTTCGATTGACGGGCTTTTTCCCGAGCCTGTAAGCCTGTTGCCAAGCCCGCCTGACATGCGCCCGACATAGATGAGCACGATGAATCCCTTCACCCTGCATCCGGTCATCGACGCCGACGGATGGCTTGAGCAGGCGCCGACGCTTCCGGCTTCTCCCATCGATCCGGCATCCGGGGCGTACCGCTGCCCGTCGCCTAACTTTGATCAGCGCGAGACCGCGGCCGACGACATCCACGTCGTGGTGCTGCACAACATCTCGCTTCCTCCCTACCAGTTTCACACGGGCGTCGTGCCGCGGTTTTTTGCCGGGACATTCGACTTTGAAAACGAAGCCGACGCCCGCATGAGGACGTTGAAGGACCTTCGGGTCTCAAGCCACTTTCTCATCACCCGCCGCGGGGCGATCGTGCAGTTCGTGAGCTGCCGCGACCGCGCCTGGCACGCGGGCGTGAGCACCTTCATGGGACGCTTGCGCGTGAACGACTTCTCAATCGGCATTGAGCTCGAAGGAAGCGACTTCGTCCCCTTTGAGCCCCTTCAGTACGAGCGTCTGACGGCGCTTTTGGCGGCAATTGATGCACGCTATGCGCTCAAGTATATTGTTGGCCATAGCGACATCGCGCCCGGGCGCAAGAGCGATCCGGGGCCGTACTTCGACTGGGCTTTGCTCAAGGCGCGAAGCGCGCTTTTCGGGACTCCCGAGTTTGCAGGCGAGGCCGCGCGCCGGCAGATGAACGCCGCTGCCTCGGTTCGGGCCTGATGCCCTTCAAGTCCTTGAGGGAGCTGAAGGAAATCAGCCCCTCGGATTTTTCCACTCTGTTCTGACGGTACAGACCATGGGTTTTCTATTTGATCTCTTTACGTTCATCACGGGACTGCTCGGCGCGATCCTGCTGCTGCGCGCCTGGCTCTGGACGCTTGCCATCAGCCCGCGCGATCCTCTTGTGGCGGTGCTCTGGAAGTTCACCGACTGGCTCGTCAACCCCGTGGCCTACGTCATCAAGCCGCGCGGCAACTGGGAGTGGTCGTGCCTTGCCTCAGCCCTTCTGGTGGCGCTCGTTGAGGTGCTCGTCACCCGTCAGGCGTTGGGCTTTCCGATGACGGCGCTGGGCTTTGCCGTGGCGCCCTTTGCGCTCGTGCTGCGCTGGGCGATGAATCTTCTCATCTGGGGGCTCATCATCGACGTGATCGCAAGCTTCATGGGCCCGCGCTACATCGGCTATCAGTCGATGATCGCCACACTCGTGGATCCGTTCCTGCGGCCCGTGCGCCGCGTGGTGCCGCGTCTGGGGCGCTGGGACTTGTCGCCCGCCATTCTTTTCATCGTGCTCTGCCTGCTGCTGCGGCTCATTACGCCGCTCAGCATGGGGTTGCTGATGCTCTAAGAGAAAAAAAGAAAACCACGCAAAAAAGGCCGACGGAAGTGAATTTTCCGCCGGCCGTTTTTTCGTCTTTTGGCTGGTCCGCCGTCGTCGTCGGAGCGACGAGAACAATCAGCCGAAGTTGCCGTTGACGTAGTCGCGGGTGCGCTGCTCGCTTGCGTGGTTGAAGATCGTGTCCGTGTCGGCAAATTCGATCAACTTGCCCATGAAGAAGAAGGCGGTTTTGTCCGAGATGCGCGCGGCCTGCTGCATGTTGTGCGTGACGATGATGATGCAGAGGTTGTCGCGCAGCTCGAGGATGCTCTCTTCAAGGCGCTGCGTGGCGATCGGGTCAAGGGCCGAGGCGGGCTCGTCCATGAGAAGGACTTCGGGTTCAACCGCCAGGGCGCGCGCAATGCAAAGGCGCTGCTGCTGGCCGCCCGAAAGGCCCAGGGCGCTGTCGTTTAAGCGGTCCTTCACCTCCTCCCAGAGCGCCGCGCGCCGCAGGCTTTCCTCAACCTTGTCGGCGATGATCGAGCGGTCGCGGATGCCCGCCACGCGCAGACCGTAGGCGACGTTTTCAAAGATGGACTTCGGAAAGGGCGTGGGACGCTGAAAGACCATGCCGACGCGCTGCCTGAGCTGCACGACGTCGAAGTCGCGCTGATAGACGTCTTCGCCGTCAAGGGTGATTCTGCCGGTCAAGGACGTGTCGCCGATCAACTCGTTCATGCGCGAGAGCGTGCGCAGGAAGGTCGATTTGCCGCAGCCCGAGGGACCGATCAAGGCGGTCACCTCGCGGTCGCGAAATTCGAGGTTGACGTCAAAAAGCGTCTGGTGCTTGCCGTAGTAGAAGTCCACGTTCTCGGCGCGGATCTTGACTTCGTGATCGTTTTCCGTTGTTGAAGTTTGAGTCATCTTTCTTTTCTTTTCTTTTCTTTTGTTGGTGCCCCGCACTCGAGGATCAAAGGCCGAAGCTTTTTCATGTCTTCATGCCGTCAGGAGGGCTGTCATGAGGGCGGTACGGGTGGTTGAAAACAGCATCTGCGCGCATGCTAGGCATCGAACATGGCGAATCCATTGAGAAACGATGACGGTTTCGTGACGCCTTCGTGACTGCCCGGTCATAGTTGTTTCGGTCACGAATTCGTCATAGAAGCATCGTTTTCCCGTCACAAATGCGTCCCAACATTTCGCCCTGAAAAAGCGCAATGAACAACGTTTTGACAAAAAGGTTCTTCCGCAGGGCGCTTTCCTCGAATGATCATGAGGATGAGAGTTTGATCAAACAAACTTGAATTGCGGAAGACGAAGACTTTTGAAAGGATTTCACCCCATGTTCTTCAAGAAACTGTGTGCTGCCGCCGCCATGATGACCGTTGCGGTCTCGAGTTTTGCGGGCGACCTCGTGATCAACGGGTCGACTACGGTGCTGCCGATCGTGCAGAAGGCGACCGAGGCCTTCGCCAAGGAAAATCCCCAGGTGAGCGTCTCGCTCTCGGGCGGGGGCTCCGGCAACGGCATCAAGGCCCTGGTCGACGGTCTCACCACGATCGCCATGAGCTCGCGCGACATCAAGGCTTCTGAAACGGCGCTTGCCAAGAAGAACAACATCACGCCCTACCGCATTGCGGTGGCCGTCGACGCCATCGTGCCGATCGTGCACAACGGCAATGCGGTGAAGAGCCTCTCCATGGCCCAGTTGAAGAGCATCTACGAGGGCAAGATCAAGAACTGGAAGGAAGTCGGTGGTGAGGACGCCGCCATCGTCGTCGTGAGCCGCGACTCGAGCTCGGGCACGTTTGAGACTTGGGAAGAGCTCGTGATGAAGAAGGCCCGCGTGACGCCGCGCGCGCTGCTTCAGACCTCCAACGGCACCGTGGTCCAGACGGTTGCAAAGAACAAGAACGCCATCGGCTACATCGGCATCGGTTATGTCGACAACCAGACCCAGGCTCTGGTGATCGACGGCAAGAAGGCCACGGCCGAAAGCGCCAAGTCCAAGACCTGGCCGCTTGCCCGCGAGCTCTACTTCTTCACGAACGGCGAGCCAAAGGGCGACGCCAAGCTCTTCGTGGACTACATGCTTGATCCGGCCAAGGGCCAGAAGTGCGTCTCCGAGACGGGCTTCGTGCCGTTGAAGTAATTCACGCGACCTGAAAGCGCAGCGGGCGCACAAGAGCGCAAGGGAGCGGGGCGGGAGAGGAAGAACCTTTTCCCAGCCCGCTGCGCCCTCTGTGCCTGCTTTTCTGCCGTTCAATTGTTTGCCCTGCACCCCGCTTCATTCGACTCAAGCGGCTTCGATGCAGGCGCCTCGTATAAGAAGAACAAAACCCATGACCAAGGATCTCAAGGAAAGAACAGTCGAGATCTCGCTGACCGTGCTCGCACTGCTGTCGCTTGCCGTTTTGGCGGGCATTGTTTTCTACCTCTTTAAGGAAGGGCTGCCGATCTTTCAGCAGCTGCCTCTCTTGAGCTTTATCTTCGGCACCGACTGGTATCCGGTGGGCGACGCCCCCGATTTTGAAATCGGCTCCTTGATTGCCGGGTCGCTTGCCGTGACGGCGCTCTCAAGCCTCATCGCCGTGCCGCTTGGCCTCATGACCGCGGCCTATCTCTCGGAGGTGGCCTCAAACACCACCCGGCGCATCATCAAGCCCTTTATTGAACTCCTGGCGGCGCTCCCCTCGGTCGTCATCGGCTTCATCGGCATGGTGCTTGTGGCGCCCTGGCTGCAGGATGCGCTTGGCATCGCCACGGGACTCAATCTCTTTAACGCCGCCTTGATGCTTGCCTTCATGGCCGTTCCCACCATCTGCTCGATTTCCGAAGACGCCCTGCACGCCGTGCCGCGTGCGTTGAAGGACGCATCGCTCGCGTTGGGCGCCACGCCCTGGGAGACGCTCAAGAACGTCACCTTCCCGTATGCGCTCTCGGGCGTGGGTACGGCCGTCATGCTCGGCATGTCCCGCGCATTGGGCGAAACGATGGTGGTGCTGATGGTGGCAGGGGGTGCCGCCATCGTGCCCGAGTCGGTTTTTGATCCGATCCGCCCGATGCCCGCTTCGATTGCCGCGGAAATGGCCGAGGCCCCCTTCGGCAGCCCCCACTACCACGCGCTCTTTGCGACCGGCATCGCGCTTTTCATCATGACCTTCATTTTCAACGCCGTGGCCTTTAGGCTCGCGCAGCGCTACAAGACGCCCGCGATCTAAAAAAGGAACGCAAAGACTGCAGGCGCTTTGAGCCCATGACGGGCTGGCGCCAGCGATGTCCAAAGGAAGTTAGAAAAAAATGACAGCAAAAAGTCTCTGCGCACGTGCGCAGGAAAAATCCCGCCCCCGCCGCTGGGCTGCGCAGGTCGCCTCCTACACGGCCTTGCGCGTAGCGGCCTACGTCAACTGCGCGGCGCTCGTGACCGCCTGCGTGTTTCTGCTCGTCAACGGCGTGGGCGCCCTCAACTGGGACTTCGTCTTTGACTCGCCGCGAAAGATGATGACCGAAGGCGGCGTCTTCCCCTGCCTGGTGGGCACGTTTCTGCTTGCCGCGGGCGCCATCGCCATAGCGCTGCCGTTCGGCGTTGCCTGCGCCGTGTGGTTGAACGAATACGGCAAGGACGGCACCGTCAAGAACATCGTGCGGCTTTCGGTTGCAAACCTCGCGGGCGTCCCCTCGATCGTGTTCGGGCTCTTTGGCCTTGCGTTCTTCGTGACGGCCCTGGGCTTTAACGTGAGCCTTCTGTCGGGGATCCTCACGCTTGCGGTGCTGACGCTTCCCGTCATCATCAACACGACCGAGGAGGCATTAAAGCAGGTGCCCGGAGCCTGGCGCGAGGCAAGCCTTGCGCTTGGCGCCACCAAGAGCCAGACGATCGGCCGCATCGTGCTGCCGGCGGCGCTTCCCGGCATTCTCACGGGCGCGATTCTTGCCGTGGCGCGCGCCGCGGGCGAAACCTCGGCCGTGATGTTCACCGCGGCCGTGTTCTACACGCCGAAGCTCCCCGAGAGCGTCTTCAGCTCGGTGATGTCGCTGCCCTACCACATGTACGTGCTTGCTACGGCGGGCACCGAAATCGAAAAGACGCGTCCGATGCAGTACAGCACGGGGCTGCTGCTCGTCGTGCTTGTCTTTGCCATGAACTTCGTGGCGATCATCATCCGCGACCGCATGCAGAAAAACCGCGTGAATTGATTCTCCAACAAAAGAGCTTTTCTCTTTTCTGCGTAAAAAACGCCCGCCTCAATCTTTGAGGCAGGCGCAGCGCAACTCTCCCATACCTGTTTGAGCACGGGTGTTTTGCCGGGCTGGATTCTTTCCTCCCCGGCGCTTTTTTTTGCCCGCCGCGGGCCCGGACTCCGCCGGGGGGAGAAGTGTGAAGAAAAACGCAGAAGGGTAAAAGAGAAAAGAAGGGAAAAGAAGACCGCAGGAAGGGTGAAGAAGGGTGAATAAAGGGCGAAAAAAGGCGGCAGCCTCATCCGTTGCAGTAGGGAGACTGCCGCGCAAAAGCAGGGGCGACTCGTCCGGTTTCTCGGCGGCTGCCGGACGGCGCAGCTCGTGCGAGGCGGACCTCCGACGGCCTCTGTCATCGGTCTGCCCCAGCCGAGCGCTTCTTCAGGGAAGAAGCCTAAGCGCGGTTTTCGGTGCGGCTTCTTTCGGGCGGCGGTGCGGCGGGCCCCTTTTTCGCCGCAGACGAGCGCTCGTGAAAAGCCCTGGATCAGGGAGTTCGTCGACTGGTACCGGGGCTTTGATCCCGTCTGCTCGCGGGAGCTCTGGATTGAGTGGTACCGCTATTTCGGCATTGATCCGAAGTGCACGGGACTTCCGGACGTGCAGTAGGCGGCAGGGAATGTTTTCGGCCCCGGCAGGTGCAGAACCCGCCGGGGCCGTTTTGAAAGGAAAAGAGGCGCAAAGCTCTACGCAAACCTCTACGCAAACCCGATGCGCGAGGCCGAGCCGTTCTTGAAGACAAGCTCAAGCGAGAGGCGATCGACGAGCTCGGAGGCCGAGCCGATCGGGTTGAAGCGCATCTGGCGGCGCACCGCCGCGAAGTCTCCGGGCGTGAGCTTGTTCCAGCGGCTGATGCGCTCGATCTGCTCGTCTTCGAGCTTCAGGCCGATCGAGGCAAGCAGCTGCTCGGCCATCCGCACGGCCTGCTGCGGCAGCAGGTAGTCGAACTTCACCTTCAGGTCGAAGCGGCGCAGGCTCGCCGCGTCGAGGACGTCGATCAGGTTGGTCGAGGCGATGAAGAAGCCGGGGAAGTTCTCGATCTGCGTGAGCATTTCGTTGACTTCCGTCGTCTCCCAGCTGTAGCGGGCGAGCGTGCGCTCGCGCAGCAGCGAATCGGCCTCGTCGATCAGAAGCACCGAGTGCGTGCGGCGCGCTTCGCGGAAGGCCTGGGCGATGAGCTGCTCGGTCATGCCGACGTAGCAGCTCGAGAGCTCCGCATAGGTCTTGCGCATCAGGGGCTTGTTGAGCCGTGCGGCAAGCCAGGCGGCGTAGGCCGACTTTCCGGTGCCGGGAGGCCCGTAAAGGCACAGCCTTCCGCTGCCCGCCTTGGCAAGTCCCTCGGGAAGCTTCAGAAGATCCGCGTCGGCGTTGACGAAGTGCGCGTCGTAGTCCGCGGGCAGAAACGTTGCGGCCGAAGGCACCTCGCCGAAGCGCTGCGCGCGCATCGTCTCGTTGATGAGCTCGACCACGGCATCCTCGCCGATGCGTTCCTCGGAAAAGCCCGCCATGTCGGCTACGGCCGCGGCGCGGTTGAGTACGGCGGGCGACAGGCGCTCGGCGTGCACGAGCCGCTCGCGCGTGGCGGCCGAGAGCTTGCCCGCAAAGGCCTTCTCAACGATGCGGCGCCGTCCTTCCTCGGTCGGCATGGGAACTTCGAGCACGAGGTCGAAGCGCCGGATCATCGAGGGAGCGATGCGCGAGATGCTGTTCGTGATCCAGAAGGTGGGCACGGGGTTGCTTTCAAGCAGCGTGTTGATCTCGCCCTTGTTCGTGCGGCTCGAGCCGTCGCCGAACAAGTCGAGCAGCATGCCGCCGTCGTTGAAGACGTCCTCGGCTTCGTCGACGGCCACAAGCGAGGCGCTCTTGGTGGAGAGAAACGCCGTGGCGGTCTTCCAGCGCTGCAGGCGGACGGGGCTGCCGCCGCGGCGGCGGCGCACGACGTCGTCCGAATCCTCTTCGGCGTTGACTTCGTAGAGCCGCACGCCGAGCTGGTCCGCGGCAAGCCGCGCGAGCTGCGTCTTGCCCGTTCCGGGCAGACCGTAGAGCAGGACGTTGGCGCCCTTGCGGCGGCCTTCGAGCGCGGCCTTGAGGTAGGGGATGAGGACGTCGGCCACGGTCGGAATCTGCTCGTAGTCCTTGAGCGTGAGCTCGGCTGCGGGCGCCTCGGTCACCGTGGCGGCGATGAGCGTCTGCACCGGAATGCGCATGGAGGTCATGACCTTCATGCGCGCGAGCTCGAAGAGCCCGAAGCGATCGGCCGCGAAGTCGCCGATGTCGGTCTCAAGCGTGACGAGCCCCGAGCGCACGAGCATGGAGTCGGGCGCAAAGGCCTTCCGCATGTCCTCGGTGCTCTCGTCGAGCGCCGTGGCGATGCATTCAAAGAGGCGCGACTCGGTGAGGTTCTGCTCGGACGCGGTGCAGAGAATGCGGCGCACGGGCGTTTCGTTCTGCAGCGCGATGACGAAGGCGACGAGCTTGGCTTCAAGCTCGGAGAGCTCGAAGGCCTCGGCAAGCTCCTTGACGTTGTCGGCAAAGGGCTCGCCCAGGCCCGCAATCTCGTCGGGGACGCGCTCTTCGAGATTTTCAAGCGCCTCGTTGAGACTGACCGGAGAGCTCAGGCCAAGCCAGTGCTTTACGAGGCCGTTGGCGGTAAGAAGCTTCCAGTAGTTGCCGAGCTTGTCGGGAGACGTGCGCCGGTCGTCGAAATCAAAAAGCGAGGCTTCGCCCGCAATCGCTTCGCGCGTGATCTCCTGCAGGCGGCTGAGGCGCTTTTTAACGGGGACGAAGTCGTCGTTTTCCTCGTCTTCATAGGTGCGGCCTTCAGAGCGCGCTTCGTCGCGGGCGATGCGCGCGGCGATCTCCGCGCGGGGATCGTCGTCGGCGTGCTCGAGGAAGTTGCGGGGAACGTCGGTCAGATAGCCCGAGGACAGGTAGCGGCCGCAGGCGTGCACGATGAACGCGAAGTTCAGTTCATCGCGGAACTTGCGAAACCACGGCAGCTGCGGCAGGGGATCGGAGTCGTACATGTCGGAGACGTCGATTATCTCCCAGAGGTTGCCCAGGCAAAGAAGCCGCGCCGCCCAGAGCTCGAGCGTGGGCGACGAGTTGCAGAAAGCGGACGAGCCGTGCATGCGGTGTAAGTGTTTGTGCAGCATGTTGAATCGTTTTCCCATCAGTTGAAGACCTTTCTTTTGGCAACACGCATGGTATCGCCCGATGCGTCATTACTTGACGCAACGGGCAAAGCCGAGGAACTCTTCCGCGTCTTGACTTGACGACGCTACGACCTATAATTAAATAATTAAGCAAATATTTAATTGATAAGGAGCCGACGACTTTCCCGGCTCCTTCGGAGCACGGAGATTTCGGCTCGAGAGTCGATGACAAATCCTTTCAAGGAGAAAGACGCAATGAATCCGCAGAAAACCGGCTTGATGTACAGCGACGACTTCGGACGCTACGACGCGGGCAAGGGCTACCTGGTGTTTCCGGTCGGGACCGTGCCGTTCATGGCCGACAACGACTACTACGAAACGCCCGAGCGCGTGACGCAGGTCTACGAAATGCTTGAAAAAACGGGGCTTCTTGCCAAGCTCGAGATGATCAAGCCGCGCCGCGCGGACGTCTCCGAGCTCGTGGGTTTTCACTCGCAGGCCTACATCGACAAGCTTGATGCCTTGAGCCGCACGGGCGGCGGCATCGTCGGACCGATGGCGCAGATCGGTCCGCACGCGCTCGACGTGATCCGTCAAGCCGTGGGCGGCGACCTCGAGGCGTTGGACGCCGTCATGAACGACCGGGTGAAGAACGCCTTCTGCCTGCAGCGGCCGCCCGCCGGCCACGCCGAGCGCGAAAGCGGCTACGGCTTTTGCATTGTCAATACCTTCAACATCCTCGCGCAGCGCGCCATCGAGCAGTACGGCTTAAAGCGCGTCCTGATCGTCGACTTTGACAATCACTACAAGAAGGGCATTGAGGATGCCTGGTACGCAAGCGACAAGGTGCTCTACGTCGAGGCGCATCAGACGGGCAGCATGGAGGAAAACTGCGGCGCCGACCGCAGCGCGTCCATGTGCGGCGCGGGCGCGGGCGCCGGATTCAATATTCCGATGCCGATGCCGGCCGGAGCGGGCAGCGCGGCCTACCTGCGCGCCTTCAAGGAGGTGCTCGAGCCCGTCGCCGAGCAGTTCAAGCCCGAGCTCGTGATTCTCGTGGCGGGCTTTGCCTCGAACGTCTTCGATCCCCTGTGCCGGCAGCAGCTGACGGCCGACGGCTACGGGAAGCTCGCCGAAATCGTGCGCGGCATCGCCGATCGCTGGGCGCAGGGACGGCTTCTTGCCGTGCTCGAAGGCGGCAAGGGCAACTACATGGCCTACTGCATCCTGCGCGTGATCGAAGCCATGAGCGGCGAGTCGACCTCAGTGAAGGACCCCGTACAGGGACTGCTCGCGCGCGACGAGGTGCGCCCCGACGATGCCGCGGCAATCGAAGCGGTGAAGAGCGTGCAGCGCGCCTACTGGAAGCTCTGATCGATAAAAAAGCCTCCCGTCCCGACCGGACAGGAGGCTTTCCTCAAAGCAGGGTATGAGAATGCTGCGTTACTTTGCCGGCGCGGCTTCGTTGACCATCGCCAGGGCGTTGAGCGACTTCGGGAACCCGATGAAGGGCAGCATCACGACGATGGCGTCGATCAGCTCCTTGCGGGTCGTGCCGACGGCGATGTTGCCTGCGGCGTGCGCCTTGACCTGCGGCTCGCAGCCGCCCATCGAGGCGATGACCACGAAGGTGAGCAGCTCGCGCTCCTTCAGGGGCAGTCCCGTGCGGGTGTACGTGTCGCCGAAGCAGTAGCCGGTGAGAAGATCAACGGTAAGCGCGCGTTCGTCGGCGCGGGCGTTCTTGTGCATGGCGTCGATCGCTGCGCCGAAGATGCCCTTCTGCACCTTGAGGCCGTCGGCAAAGCGGCTCTCGTCGGTCACCGTCGTGGAGCTCTCGGCCGGGAAGGTCTTGCCCTGGCGCTTCAAAACGTCGGCGAGGACGTCCTGAGCGCGGATCGTGCTCGGAAGGCCCGAGTAGGCCATCGCCTGCACCATCGCCTCGCGCATTTCGAGCGGCTTGACGCCGGCCGCAAGGCCCGAGTCGACGACCTGGGCGAGAACCCGTGCGTCGCCCAGAGCCGTGAGGCTCGCAATCGAAATCAGCGTGCGCATGCGCGCATCAAAGCCCACCGCCTGTGGAACATCCTTTTCAAGAAGACGCTTGAGAATCACTTCGGCGTCCGTGGCCGGAGCCGCCGCCTTTTTATCTGCTGCCATGACTTGTCCTTGAACGAGAGAGAGCACTGCGGCGCCGGCCGCAGTCTGAAGAACGTGTCTGCGCTTCATTGCCTTTTCCACCAAAAAAGTAGCCTGCGAAAAAGAGCCGGTGCGGCGCACCCGCACCAACTTTGTCTCTTTTATCCTAGGCGCACGAAACCCGACGCGTCCAATGATTTATTTCAATGTGCAGGCATTGAAAAATCGTATGAATCCGGGGAATTGATAAGGCAAAGTGAAAAACGCTCGCATCCTGAAATCCGACGGCGCGAAAAAGCGCCCGCGGCCGATCGCCGGCGGGCGCTTCTGCGCGTAAAAGGCGTCCGCTCAATTAGAAGACCAACTTCTCGCCGTAGGCCTCTTCATAACGGCGCGCGATCTCCTCGCGCGTCGGGGCGTAGTTCTGGCCGCCCTTGCACTGCACCTTGAAGGAGGCGACGGTGGAGGCAAGACGCAGCGTGCGCGTCCAGTCCCAGCCTTCGGAAAGACCGTAGAGCATGCCGCCGCGGAAGGCGTCGCCCGCGCCCACCGGGTCGTGGTCGTCGGTCACGCGCACAGCGGGCACCGTGATCGTCGTGCCGTCGGTGTAGACGGTCGAGCCGCCTGCGCCGTGCGTCACGATGAGGGCCTTGAGCCGTGCGGCGACTTCGTCGCGCGTCAAGCCCGTGGCACGCTCGATGAGCTCCATCTCGTAGGCGCTCGCGGCGAGGTAGTCGGCCTTGTCGATGAATTCGCGGATTTCTTCGCCCGAAAAGAGCGAGACGCCCTGGCCGATGTCAAAGACAAACGGAACGTGATGCTCGACGCACTCGTCGACGCGCTGCATCATCGCCTGACGGCCGTCGGGCGCGATGAGTGCAAAGGTGATGCCCTCGTCTTCAGGGAAGTCCTGCTTGTGCGCGAGGTTCATGGCGCCCGGATTGAAGGTCGCAAGCTGCGAGCCCGTCGTATCGGTCGTGATGAAGCACTGCGCCGTGAAGGTGCCGTTGAACTTGGCGACGGCCGTCTTGATGCCCAGCTCCTCGAAGCGGTAGAGGTAGTCGCTGCCGTCGGTGCCGACCGCACCCACGACGATCGGGTCGCCGCCCAGAAGCTTCAGAGCGTAGGCGATGTTGGCCGCGCACCCGCCGTAGTTGCGGGTCATGCTCTCGGTGACGAAGGTGAGGTTGATGTGATCGAGACTGTCGGCGATCAGGTGGTCGCTGAAGCGGCCGTTGTAGGAAAGAATGTTGTCGTAGGCAATCGAGCCGCTGATCATGACTGTCATGGGTGAAACTCCTTGGTGAAGTTCTTGTTGTCGGTATCTATTGATTCTATCGGGTCAATCACATCGCGGCGTCTTTTTCCGGAAACACCGGCGTCACGACGCAGCGCGTGGGCGTGACGTTGGTTTGAAGGCTGAAGCGCACGCTCATCGAGCGGCCGGGCGCGAGGCTTTCGGTGCCGATCGGGTCCGAGAGATAGTCGCGCGGATCAAGCCTGCGGCGCATGAGCTCGTTGTCGGCTTCGTCAACGAGAATGATCTCAAGCGAGGGTACGGCCTGCGCGAAGTTCGAGCGGTTGATCACGGTGATTTCAAGCAGATAGTTGCCCGACTCGTCGACCGCGCGCAGGTTTTCGCGCGTCACTTCAAAGGCCGAGGCGTCGGCAAGGAAAAAGCCCGGGCAGGGAACCTTGCCGCAGACCTGAATGAAGAGCGGCTCGGTCTGCGGGAAGGCCGCAAGAATTCTCTGGTTGAAGACGATCGCAAGAACGGCCGCGAGTACAAGCAGCAGGATGAATGCCGTGACGACGCTTGCAATGCCTGCGGCGCGGCTGCTGCCCGGCACGTGATCGGGCGTCTCGGGCGCCGGAGCCATGAAGACCTTGACGTCCCGGGGGCTGCGTCCTGCCTGCGAGGGAATGATGGAGCCCACCGACCGGTGCGCGGCGTCGGGCCGGGGCTGGGCGGATTCGCCGGTTTTGAGGCTTGCAATGTCAAGATGCGGCTCGGACTTCGAGAGCCCCTCGGTGGGGAGCAACCCAAGGTGCGGTTCGGTCTTGGACGATTTGCCCGCGGTCGAAAGCGGCGCGACTTCGCCCGCAACGGGCATCTTGAGGCCGGTAAGGCCCCCCGCGTGGGGGTTCAGGGGCACGCCCTGCGGATGGAGCGTCTCGCTCTCGGGGCGATTTTGGGTCTCCTGCAGCGCTTCAGGGGCTGCTTCGGCTGCAGCCGGTTTTTCAACGGGAGCTGCTGCCGGTGCTTCAGACACCTCAGGCTCAGCCTTTGCTTCGGGCATTTCGCCCGAGGGGGAGGGGGCGTATCCGCCTCTGGACTCACCTTTGAACTCAGTCTCGAGTTCAGCTTCAGAAGCCGCGGCGGCAGCCTCGGGCTGCATCACCGGCGCGGGCTCTGCGACGGGAGCGGCAGGCGTTTCTGCCGGCTCAGCTGGTGTCTCGGGCTCAAAAACGGCGGCCGCTTGAGGTGCGGTTTGCGGTGCGGTCTCAGGTGCAGCGATCGGAGCAGCGGGGGCAGAGACAGGAGCAACTGCGGGGGCAGCCGCCGGCGCTGCCGCCGTACGGATTCTTTCGGGAACGGTCTGCCGCGGCAAAGGCTCGAAAGCGGCTGCGGCGGCCTGCGAGGGCGCAAAGGGTGAGGGGCGGCGCACGGCGCGCGCCGGCCGCGGCAGGTTCGGAAAGAGACTTTCGGGGACCTGCAGCAGGTCGCTCGTGGCGTCGAAGCTGTGTTGGCAGGACGAGCACTTCACGGGACCGCGCTCGGCCGTCTCCCGGTCGGGAAGTCGCCAGACGCAGCCGCAGTAGGGGCAGCGGGTAACAAAGACCATAAAACGACGGTAAAGAAAAAACGCTTGAATTCCATCGGGTCCCCTCGGGTTTGGCGAGCGGGACCGAAGATCATCGATTGTAACGGCTTGATGTGACGAGGAAGCGCTTTTCGCACACCCCCGCCGGGTCACTGGGGACAGAGACAAGCACGAAGACAAACATGAAAAAAGGAGCCCGGCCGCTTGGGGCGGCAAAGCTCCTTTTTCCTTGGAATGCTCAGGGCAGCCGAATCGGACTGGCGCTTGAACCTCTTAAGCGGCCTTCTTTTGACCTGCGATGCACACCCAGCCTTCCTCGGTCTGCCAGACGATCAGCTCGACGCTCGGGTCGGCCTTGCGGTAGACCGCAATGACCTCCTCGGCCTGGCGCGCGAGCACGCCCGAGAGAACGAGGCTGCCGCCCGGCGCAACGCGCGCAAGAAGCGCGGGCGCAAGCAGCTTCAGGGGATTGGAGAGGATGTTGGCGACCACGACGTCGTAGGTCTGCTCGCCCACGGCGCCCGGAAGCACGAAGCGCGCCTTGACGTCGTTGGCCTTGGCATTGGCCGCAGCCGCTTCAACGGCCTGCGGGTCGATGTCGGTGCCGTCGACCGGATCGGCGCCGAGCTTGGCGGCGGCGATGGCGAGAATGCCCGTGCCGCAGCCGTAGTCGAGCACGTGCATGCCGGGCTTGATGTGGGCGTCCAACCACTTCAGGCACAGATGCGTGGTCGGGTGCGAGCCGGTGCCGAAGGCAACGCCCGGATCAAGGCGGATGTTGATCGCCTCGGGCGAGGGCGGTTCGTGCCAGGTGGGCACGATCCAGAGCCGGTCGCTGACGCGGGTGGGTTTGAATTGCGCCTGCGTCACCTTGACCCAGTTTTCGTCGGGCACGGCGCTGTCGGACTCGATCTGCGGCACCTCGATGCCGAGCGCCTTGGCGGCGATCGCAGCCGACGTGACGGCATCAAAGTCCTCGGCCACGAGCACGCTCAGGCGCGAGCGGCGCCAGGCAAGCGTCTGGGGTTCAAGACCCGGCTCGCCATAGAGCGGCACCTCGTCGGGCTTGTCGCGGTCGGCGTCCTCGATCGTGACGCTCATCGCGCCCGCATCAAGGAGCAGATCGCCGAAGTCTTCGGCGCTTTTTTCATCACAGAGAAAATGGACCTCACGCAGCACGTTCGATCTCCTTGCGCATCGACATCCATTCGCCGAGACGCTTTTCCAGATAGTGAATGCTCGTGCCGCCCTTGTTGAACTCGCTGTCGGCAAGAATCTGCTTGTGAAGCGTGATGTTGGTCGAGATGCCTTCGACGAGCACTTCGGAGAGAGCCACGCGCATGCGCGCCAGGGCCTCTTCGCGGGTCTTGCCGTGCACGATGAGCTTTCCGATCATGCTGTCGTAGTAGGGCGGAACGGTGTAGCCCGCGTAGACGTGGCTATCGAGGCGCACCTCGGGGCCGCCCGGCATGTGCCAGCGGGTGACGCGCCCGGGCGAGGGACGGAACGTGAAGCTGTCCTCGGCGTTGATGCGGCATTCGATCGCGGCGCCGTTCATCACGATGTCGCGCTGGCGCAGCGAGAGACGTTCGCCTGCGGCGATGCGGATCTGCTCGGCGATGATGTCGACGCCCGTGACGAATTCGGTCACCGGGTGCTCGACCTGCACGCGGGTGTTCATCTCGATGAAGTAGAACTCGCCGTTTTCATAGAGGAATTCGAACGTGCCGGCGCCGCGGTAGCCGATGCGGCGGCAGGCCTCGACGCACCGGTTCCCGAGCTTTTCGATGAGCTTGCGCGGGATGCCGGGCGCGGGCGACTCCTCGAGCACCTTCTGGTTGCGGCGCTGCATCGAGCAGTCGCGCTCGCCGAGATAGATGGCGTTCTGGAAGTTGTCCGAGAGAACCTGGATTTCGATGTGGCGGGGATTTTCGAGGAACTTCTCGAGATAGACCTTGTCGGAGCCGAAAGCGGCCTTCGCTTCGGTCTTCGTCATGTTGACCGAGTTGATCAGCGCCGCCTCGGTGCGCACCACGCGCATGCCGCGGCCGCCGCCGCCCGCGCTTGCCTTGATGAGCACGGGGTAGCCCACGCGGTGGGCGATCTCAAGAATTTCCTTGGGATCGTCGGGCAGGGCGCCGTCGCTGCCGGGCACGCAGGGCACGCCCGCGTCGATCATGGCCTTCTTGGCGTTGACCTTGTCGCCCATGAGGCGGATCGTGTCGCCGCGCGGGCCGATGAAGGCAAAGCCGCTTTTTTCCACGCGGTCGGCGAAGTCGGCGTTTTCCGACAAAAAGCCGTAGCCCGGATGAATGGCTTCGGCGTCGGTGACTTCAGCCGCGGAGATGATGGCCGGAATGTTGAGATAGCTTTCAGACGAGGACGCGGGCCCGATGCACACGCTCTCGTCGGCTAAGCGCACGTACATGGCATCGGCGTCGGCCGTCGAGTGCACGGCCACCGTCTTGATGCCCATCGTGCGGCAGGCGCGCTGGATTCGCAGTGCGATCTCGCCGCGGTTGGCAATCAGAATTTTTCCAAACATAGATCTCGATGCTGAATCAATAGGAAAGGGCGCGCGGCCGCTTTTTTCCAGAAAAAGGGCCATGCGCGCCTCTGAAGAGGGCTCCGCTTGAGGCGGAACCCCTGCGGCTGGATTTAAGCGATCACAAAAAGCGGCTGGCCGAATTCAACGGGAGCGCCGTTGTCGACCAGAATCTCCTGAATCACGCCGTCGGTTTCAGCTTCGATTTCGTTGAGCAGCTTCATGGCCTCGATGATGCAGACGGTGTCGCCCGCCTTGACGCGCTGGCCGACGTCGGCATAGGGCTTGGCGCCGGGGCTCGGGGCACGGTAGAAGGTGCCCACCATCGGGGAGTTGATCGTCTTGCGGGGCTCGGCGGAGGCCGCAGGCGCAGCGGCGGGAGCGGTGGGAGCGGTGGGAGCGGGCGCTTCGACGGGCGCAGGGGCGGCAGCGGCCGCAGCGGCGATAGCCGCCGACGCTGCGGAAGGCGTCTGCACGACGAGCGCCGGGGCCGTCGTGTTTTCCTTGCGGTTGACAATGCGGACGTGATCCTCGCCTTCGGTGATTTCGAGTTCGGCCACGCCGCTTTCGCTGACGAGGTCAATGAGCGTCTTTAATTTGCGAAGGTCCATTTTGTATGTCTCTTTAAGTGAAGAATTCGGTTGGGCGATGCGTGCGCGGCAAAAGCGCTTTCCGCAGCCTCAAAAAGGTCGTTGAAGGTCGTTGAAAGGTTGTCGAAATGCCGGCCTCAACGGGCGGGCTTTACTCTCGGGCGGATGCGTACGGCCTTGAAGAAAGAGGAAAAATTGTCGGGCTCCAGGAGCGGCGGCCGCTTCTGCGCCTGTATCTGCGCCCGAATTTGTCGTTAACTGTCATTAACTACGAAACTTTTCCCGCTATTGTCAATATTTTGTTATATGTTGGCAAGTGTTTTTTGACGGAAAATGGGGATCAAAGTCAAAAAACCATCCTAACGGATGATATCCGGGCACTTTTTTGGGGCTTTTTGAGCCTTTTTTGCGGGTCGGATGCGGAAAAACGCCAATATCAACTCACTCGCGCGCGGGTTCGGCGACGGCTTTAAAACCCGCGCCATTTTTTCATAAAAAATTTACGCAAAGAAAGTCCGACGGCAGGACCGGGCGATCAGCTCTCAAGACTTTCGAGCGCCGCGCGCAGGCCCGCGGCGTTGATGCGTCCCTGCGCCTCCCAGGACGCCTGATGCGCGTCGGGGTGGCGGCGAAACGGGTTGCGGCTGCGGTCGATGCTTGCGCGCACGTCAAAGCGCACGCCTTCGGCCTCGTGGGTGCGCGGCGAAAAGATGAGCGCGCCCAGCGACTCAAGCGGCTCGGGCATGGCCGAGCGGGGGCTGTCGACGGGCTCGAACTCGATGCGCCGGTCGATGAGCGCTGCCTCAACGAGCTTGACGTCGTCGCAGAAGACGTCGAGCACGATGTTGCTTGCCTCATGCGCGCAGCCGTTTAGGACGGCGCCCGTGAGAAAGGCGTCGAATTCCGAGAGCGACTCAAGAAGCGCGAGCGCAAGCGAGCGTTTGCGGGCGAGCACCTGCGCGTGCTCCTCAGGGCAGAAGATGGCGTAGTGCTCGCGCACGGCGGCCTCGATCTCGGCCGAAGAGGGAATGGCGTGGGCGGGAACCTTTCCGAGGGTGGCGCGCAGGTCGTCGAGGACTCGGGCGCGGGCGCCGGCCCAGTCCGAGGCGTTTTCTGCAATGTCGGCGGCAATGCGCAGGGCGGTTTCCAAACGCAGACGGTCAATATCAGGCATGGGAAAGTGGCTCGAGTACAATCCGTTCGGGCAAAATCTACACCATCGAGCGCCGTTTGAAAGCGGCTTTTCGCCTTGTCCGCGCAAACGGCGGCGGCAGGAAGGAAAAGGCCGCATTCTAGGCCGCATTTGAGAAGCTTTTCTTCGCAAGTCTGCCGTCGGGATGCAGTGAATTGTGCATTTCCCCGCGGCGGACTTCTTCCCGGAATCGTCTATGCATATTCATATTCTTGGCATCTGCGGCACCTTTATGGGCGGCATCGCGCAGCTTGCTCTTGCCGCGGGCCATCGCGTCACGGGCAGCGACGCGCACGTCTATCCGCCGATGAGCGATCAGCTTCGCGCCACCGGCATCAAGCTCATCGAGGGCTACAGTGCGGAGACGCTGGCCGTCAAGCCCGACATCTGGGTGATCGGTAACGCCATCTCGCGCGGCAATCCGCTTCTTGAGGCGATTTTGAACGCCCGCGAGCCCTACACCTCCGGGCCGCAGTGGTTGGCCGAGAACGTGCTCGGCTCCCGGCGCGTGATCGCCGTGGCGGGCACGCACGGCAAGACCACGACGACCTCGATGATCGTGCACATTCTGAAGACCTGCGGCATGGACCCGGGCTACCTCGTGGGCGGCGTGCCGCAGGAGCAGAAGGTTTCGGCGATGCTCGGAAAGTCCGATAGCTTCGTTGTTGAAGCCGACGAGTACGACACGGCCTTTTTCGACAAGCGAAGCAAGTTCGTGCACTACCGTCCCTGGACGGCGGTCCTGAACAACCTCGAATACGATCACGCCGACATCTTCGAAAACTTGGCCGCGATCGAAACGCAGTTTCATCACTTGGTGCGCACGATTCCCTCCGAGGGCCTGGTCATTGCCAACGCACAAAGCGAGGCCTTGGGCCGCGTGCTTGACCGCGGGTGCTTCAGCCGCCTTGAGCGCTTCAACGATCCCGAGGGCTGGAGCATTGACGAAAACCGCGTGGTGCGCCTTGCGGGCGTCGAACAAGGTGTTCTCACGATGCAGGCCCCGGGGCGCCACAACGCAAGCAATGCGTTGGCGGCCATTGCCGCCGCGCACGATGCGGGCGTCGACGTGAAGGATGCGATTGCCGCCATGGAGAGCTTCTTGGGCGTCAAGCGCCGCCTGGAGAAAAAGGGCGAAGTCGCAGGCGTCGAGGTGATTGACGACTTTGCGCACCATCCGACCGCGATCTGCGAGACGATCGCGGCGCTGCGCTCGCGCGTGGGCCGTTCGCGGCGCATCATCGCGGTCTTTGAGCCGCGAAGCAACACGATGAAGCTTGGGACGATGAAGGCGCGCCTGCCTGAGGCTTTGGCCGACGCCGAGCGCGTTTACTGCTACCGCGGCAAGGGCGTCGACTGGGATCCGGCAACGGCGCTGCTGCCGCTTGGCATGAAGGCGCACACCTTCTCGGGCGATGTCGATGAGCTTGCCAAGGTCGTCGCAAGCGACGCCCGTGCGGGCGACGTGATCCTCTGCATGAGCAACGGCAGCTTCGGCGGCATTCACACCAAGATTCTCGAGGAGCTCAAGCGACTGCACCCGCAGGCGGCCTGATTGGGCGGCGAGATCTACGCTTGAAGACATTCATGTCCGACGCTCTTTTGTACATGCACGGCTTTCGCTCGAGTCCGCTTTCTGCGAAGGCGCGGATTCTGGGCGAGCATTGCCGCGCGCATGGCGTTGCCTTCAGCGCCCCCGATCTCTCGGTTTCGCCCCTTGCGGCCGTCCAAAGGCTGCAGGAGGAGTACGAGCGCCTTGCAAGCACGGGCGCGCGCGTGGCGCTTGCGGGCTCCAGCCTCGGGGGCTTTTACTGCGCGTGGCTAGCCGAGCGCACGGGAGCGCGCGCAGCGCTCATCAACCCTGCGGTCAGCCCCTGGCGCGTGGTGAAGAACTACCTGGGCGAGCAGACGATCTACGGCACGACGCGCACGATCTACGTTTCCGAATCCTATGAAAGCGAGCTCCTGAAGCTTCGCACGCCTGCCTTTGACGATCCCTCGCGCGTGCTGCTCGTACTGGCTACGGGCGACGAGCTTCTTGACTGGCGCGAGGCGGCGGCGCTTTATGCCGCGTCGCCCTCGATCGTCGTCGACGGGAGCGACCACGGCATGAGCGACTTTGAAGAACACGCCGAAGTCGTGCTGCGCTTTCTTTTGGCCGAGACGCACGCACGGGATCTCATTTTCAACGGCAAAGAACAATAAAAAGAACACCGAAAGAGTCCTTTCGGTACACGAGTGGTTTTTTTGATGAATCTATTTTTTGAAGAAGACGGCGCCTTCAAGGCGGGAACCATCCTCAAGCAGGACGGCAACAGCTACCAGGTCGAGCTTTCCACCGGAAAGCGCGTCAAGGTCAAGGGCGGACATGTGTTTTTCGAGTTCGGCGCTCCGGCTCCCGCGCAGTTTCTTGCGCAAGCCAACGAGGAGGCCGCACAGATCGATCCGGGCTTTCTTTGGGAAGTCGCACCCGACGAGGAGTTTTCCTACGACGACGTCGCAGGCGACTACTTTTCCAACCCCACGGCGGCCAATCGCGCGGCGGCGCTCATTGCGCTTCATACGAACCCCGTGTACTTCTACCGCAAGGGGCGCGGGCGCTACCGCAAGGCCCCCGAGGACATTTTGAAGCGCGCGCTTGAGGCCGTGGCGCGCCGTCAGGCGCTCGAAGAGCGCCGCCGGCAGATGACGGCCGAGATGGTCGCGGGGAAACTCCCCGCCGAAATCGCCGCCAAGACCTATGAGCTCCTGCTGCACCCGGACAAGAACGGGATCGAATGGAAGGCGATGAGCGACGCGGCGGCCGAAACCCGTCAGTCGCCGCTGCGCCTGATGCTCGCCTTGGGCGCCGTGCGCAGTCCCTGGTACTGGCACGTGGAATCGTTTTACATCGAAAACTTCCCGCGCGGCCGCGGCTTTCCGGCAGGACTTCCGGAACCTGCGGCGATCGGAGGCGACCTGCCCTTGGCAGACGTGCGCGCCTTCTCGATTGACGATTCGTCGACCACGGAAATCGACGACGCCACGAGCGTCGAGCATCTCGGCGACGGGCACACGCGCATCGGCATTCACATCGCAGCGCCCGCCTACTTCATCGACCGCGACAGCCCCGTCGACAAGGTGGCGCGCTCGCGCATGTCGACCGTGTATGCGCCGGGTCTGAAGACCACGATGCTCCCCGAGAACTGGATTCATGCGGCAAGTCTCGACGCGGGCTGCGCGGTGCCGTGCCTGTCGCTTTACGCCGTGATCGACGACGAAACCTTCGGCGTTCTTTCGACCGAAACGCGGCTTGAGCGCGTGGCCGTCACCGAAAACCTTCGCATCGACAAGCTTCAGGACTTGATTACCGAAGAGCGCCTTGAGAGCGGGGCGCTTGACTTCCCCTGGGCCGACGAGATCGCCTACCTGTGGCGATTCGGCAAGGCGCGCCGCGCGCTGCGCGAGGAGCGTCGCGGCAAGCCCGAGATGAAGCGCCGCGTCGACTGGTATATCGAACTCGATGGTGAAGGCGAAAACGCCCGCATCACCATCAAGGGCCGCATGCGCGGCGAGCCCCTTGATCTTCTCGTTGAAGAGTCGATGGTCTTTGCCAACGAGACCTGGGGCCTGTGGATGGAAGAGCACAAGGTGGCGGGCATCTACCGCAGCCAGCGCATGGGGCGCGTGCGCATGAGCACGATTCCGGGGCCGCACGACGGTCTTGGGGTGCTTCGCTATGCGTGGTCCACGTCGCCTTTGCGCCGCTACGTCGACCTCGTCAACCAGCGTCAGATGATTGCCGCGCTCGAAGGCCGCGCGCCCGCCTTTCAGGGCAACGATGCCGACCTCTTCGGGATTGTCAGTCAGTTTGAAACCGTCTACGAAACCTATAATGATTTTCAGAGACGCATGGAACGCTACTGGTCGCTGCGCTGGATCGAGCAGGAGGGTCTCAAGGAGGTTGAGGCCGTGGTCGTCAAGGCCGAGCTCGTGCGCATCGACGGTCTGCCCTTCATGCAGCGCATCCCGGGGCTGCCCGAGCTTGAGCGCGGACAAAAGATCCGGCTTGCTGTGCTCGGCGTGGACTACATCGAGCTTTTGATTGAAACCAAGCTCCTTGAAGTGCTCGACGAGACCGACGAGGTCGACGAGTCCGAAGGCGAACCCGAGGTGGCCGAGGTGCCTGAAGCGCCGGAGGCTCCCGATGCCGATGCGGCGGCAGCTGCCGCACCGGCTTCCGAGGAGGGGGCCGCAGCGGCGCCTCAGACGCCGACGATCGGCGCCTGATCGGGCTGATCGCAGGGATGCGTTCTCAGGGGAAAAGCCGCTGGCGCGTGCGGTTTTGCACAGCGGCATTTCGAAGACAGGCAGAGAAGAAGGATAAGAAGATGAAAAAATTCTATGTTTTCGGTCATCCCGTCGAACATTCCCTTTCGCCGCGCATTCACGCCATGTTCGGCGAACAGTGCCACATTGAACTCGACTACCGCACCTACGACATTGAGCCGGGCGGCTTCATCGAATGCGTCGGACGCCTGCGCCGCGAGGAGAACCCGGCGGGCGCCAACGTGACGGTGCCCTTCAAGCAGGATGCGGCCGACTACTGCACGCAGCTCACCGAGCGCGCACGCGCGGCCTGCGCGGTCAACACGATGACCTTCGACGGCGACCGCGTCTATGGCGACAATACCGACGGCGTGGGCTTTCTGCATGATCTGACGGAGCGCTGCGGCGTTGCCGTGCGCGGCAAGCGCATCCTCATCGTCGGCGCGGGCGGCGCAGCCCGCGGCGTCGTCTCGGCCTTAAAGGGCGAAGGTTGCGCAAGCATCACAATCGCCAACCGCACGCTTGAGCGCGCGGTGGCGCTTGCCAAGGAAATGGGCGTCGCATCCGCGGCCTTCACCGATCTCGGCACGGGCTTTGATGTTGTGGTGAACGCTACGAGCGCCGGCCTTTCCAACGCCGCGCCCGCCGTTCCCGGCACGATCTTCAAGGGCATTGAGGTCGCCTACGATCTCTTTTATGCCAAGAACCCCACGCCCTTCATGCGCCTTGCGGCCGAATCGGGCGCACCGCGCGTTGAAGACGGTCTCGGCATGCTCGTTGAGCAGGCCGCCGAAAGCTTCAAGGTGTGGTTCGGTGCACGGCCCGACACCCGTGCGGTCTACGCAGCGCTGCGCGGATAACGTGGTCAACCGATGAATCCCTGAGCCCTTTTTCGGACTTTGGCCCGGGAAAGGAATCTGACGAGGGGCGCCTTCGGGCGCCCTTTGTCGTTCATGGAAGGCGGCAAGGGCCGTGCCTCTCCTTCAGAGCCCGCGGCCGTAGGCGATGCCCCCCGATTTCTCTTCTACACTTGATGCTCGGAAAGCCTGCCCTCCGGGCGAAAGAAGCGACAGAGAAGACAGACAGAGGCGGGCAGGCAGACGAAGGAGCCGCAAGATGCTGCACAACGAAGACGAGCGGAAAAAGCAGACGGTCGGTGTTGTAGAAGCTGACGAAGCAAAGGCCAGACGCCGCGACTTCACGCTCATGGCCGTTTTGGGCGTCGCGCACGGGCTCTCGCACTTCTTCCACCTCGTCATCCCGCCGCTTTTTCCCTGGATCATGCCCGAGTTCGGCACGAGCTTTGCGCAGATGGGAAGCGTGATGACGCTCTTTTTCATCACGAGCTCGCTCGGCCAGGCCGCAAGCGGCGTTCTCGTTGACCGGTTCGGCGCGCGCGTGTGTCTCTATGCGGGCGTAGGGCTTCTGACGGCCGCAGGTTTTCTCTTTTCACTCGCGCCCGGGTGGCTTTGGTTTTATCCGGCCGCGGCCATGGCGGGGCTTGGAAACAGCGTCTTTCACCCGGCCGACTATTCGATCATGAACCGCGCCATCAACCGCGAGCGGCTTCCCAAGGCCTTCTCGGTGCACTCGGTCGTGGGAAACATCGGCTGGGCGGCCGCACCCGTGCTGATGGCGGGCATTGCCTCGGCGACCGGCAGCTGGCGCGCGGCCGCGGCAACGGCAGGCGTGCTGGCGGCGCTTGTGCTCGCGTTGCTCGTCTTTCACCATGAGCTTCTGGCCCATGCATCGGCCGTCAAGCCGGCTGCGCAAAAGGCTGTCGGCCCCAAGAGCGAAGAGGCGGAGCAGGAAAAGGGTGGGGGGTTTGCCTTTCTTGCCGTGGCGGCGGTGTGGCTGTGCTTTTTCTTCTTTTTCTTCAACTCCTTTGCCTTCGGGACGCTGCAAAACTTCGCGCCCTCGATCTTTCGTGCGGTCTATGGGTTGAGCCTTGAGGTGTCGACGGCGAGCCTGACGGCCTACATCGTGGGCTCGACGATCGGGATTCTCCTTGGCGCCTCGGTTGCCGAGCGCTTTCAAAAAAGCGACCGCGTGATCGCCTGCAGCATGACGATGTCGGCCGTGATGGCATTGCTTTTGGCAAGCACCGCCTTGGGGCCCGTGAGCGTGTTGCCCTTGATGGCTCTCATGGGCTTGGGCGTGGGGATTTCGACGCCCTCGCGCGACCTTCTGATCGGCGGCACCTGCCGCAGCTTTCTTGGCACCAACAGCTTCGGGCGCGTCTACGGCTTTACCTACTGCGGCATGGACGTGGGGCAGACGCTCGCGCCCTTGGTTGCGGGGCCGCTCTTGGATGCCGGACACTATTCGCTTGCGCTCGTACTTGCCGCGGCGCTTCAGGTCTGCGCCGTGGGCACGGCTCTGGGCGTGGGGCGCAGCCGCCGCGGTGCGGCGCAGGTCTAACTCCAAGGCCGACATCGCGCAAAGAGGACGCAGACCATGACGAGATCAGAGGATTCAACCGCAAGGAATGCTGACCGCCCCCGGCGCGTCATCACGCGCTGCGAGCAGGTTTCGGGCTACGTCGAGGTCTACGGCCGTGAGGGGGCGGAAACCGAGGAAAAGCTCTTCTTCCGCCGCATGGGACTTTTAAAGAGCTTTGAGGACACGAGCGTGCTTCTTCAAGGCACGAGCGGGTTGGACGAAACGTACGACGCCTGGGGGACGTCGGATGAATACGGCCCCGACTTTCTGGAGTCGCTGCGCGAGGGCGACCCCAAGTCGATCGTGCAGTTTGTCTTCATCGCCGTCGTGATTTTCATCGCCTTCATCACGGGCGCGCTGGAGTTCTAACAGGGGCTGCAGACACCATGCGTACCGAGGCCTCCCAACCGGGTTTTTCACCACGCGGCTTCGGGGCGGCGGGGCGTTTCGTTGTACAATCCGCCGCGGTGCTTCCGCGGGGCTCTTTTTACGGCCTCTTGCGGCCCTCCGTGGCTTTCTCGCGGGGCATCCATCAGGCCGAAGCGCTGCATTGGCTGCCGGCGCGCATTCCTACCCCAGGACTGACCGGGCGTCCTTTTTCTTCATGAAAGACAAAGTCGACGCGGTTTTGTCATGAACGCTCGGTACGCTTCGGTCTTTGCTGCCGGCGGTTCGGCCGGCAGGCGATTTTTGGCTTGGCCGCTTTTATCGGCTTGCCGGTTGTTTCAACAGACCCCCTTCACCTTCACAAAGGAAAGCGCGTCGTGACGGATATCGAACCTCGTGAAAAAGACGACTTCGAGTACGAAGATGCAGACGATCTGCTTTCTCGTGATCCCGAAGAAGCCAGCCGCGCTCTGGAGCGCATCACCCAGATCTTCAGCGAAGCCGCCGAGAGGGGCGAGCAGCCCGAGCCCGATCCGGACAACCCGGACATGGCAGCGCTCGACGCGCGCGGGCTCTCCGAACTGCGCGAGGTGATCGAGGAGCTGCACCCAGCCGACATCGCCTACGTCCTTGAGGCCCTGCCGCAGGACGAACGTCTCACCGTCTGGAGCGTGGTGCGCCCCGACCAGGAAGGCGACGTCCTCGTCGAGGTGGGCGACGGGGTGCGCGAAACCCTGATCGAGACCATGAACCACGCCGACCTCGTCGACGCGGTCGAGGGTCTGGATACCGACGAGATCGCCGACCTCGTCGACGACCTGCCGCCCGATGTGGTGGCCGAGGTTCAGGAAGGCCTTTCGCACGAAGAGCGCGCACAGCTTCGCGCGGCCATGAGCTACCCCGAGGACAGCGTGGGTGCGCGCATGGACTTCGAGATGATCTCGATTCGCCAGGACGTGACGCTTGAGATCGTGCTGCGCTTTTTGCGGCGCTTTGAGACGCTGCCCGACCATACCGATCAGGTCTTCGTGGTCGACCGTCAGGGGAAATTCCAAGGGTCGCTGCCGGTGAGCCAGATTCTGGTGCACGACCCCTCCACCTCGATTGAAAGCCTCATTCAAAGCGACATCCTCACGCTCAACCCGTTGGACGATGCCTCCGACGCCGCCCAGGCCTTCGAGCGCTACGACCTTGTGAGCGCGCCCGTGGTCGATGAGGCGGGGCGCCTGGTCGGGCGCCTCACGGTGAACGAAGTGGTCGACGTCATTCGTGAGGAAAGCGAAGAGGACGCCTACGCGGCCGTGGGTCTGGATGAGGATCAGGATATTTTCGGCAGCGTCTGGGACGCTGCGAAAAGCCGCTGGGTGTGGCTGGGCGTCAATCTCTGCACGGCCTTTTTCGCTTCGCGCGTGATCAGCGCCTTTGACGGCACGATCGCCCGCGTGGTGGCGCTTGCTGCGTTGATGCCCGTGGTGGCGGGCATGGCCGGCAATTCAGGCAACCAGACATTGACGCTCATCGTGCGCTCGATGGCAATCGGCCAGGTGACCGAAGCCAACACCATGCGCCTCATACGAAAGGAAATGCTTGTGGCGCTCATCAACGGCTTGGTCTGGGGGTCGATCGCGGGCCTGTGCGCGTGGCTTCTTTACTTCGACAGCCCGCAGGGCATGATGCTGGGGGGCGTGATGGCGCTCGCGATGCTTCTTAACATCGTGCTTGGCGCTGCGATGGGTCTTGCGGTGCCGCTGGCGCTCAAGTACTTCGGAAAGGACCCCGCCATGGGGGGCTCGGTGCTTCTGACCTTCATGACCGACTCAGGGGGCTTTCTCATCTTTCTGGGGCTTGCGACGGTGTTCTTCACGTAAGTGTCAGGTCCCAGGATTTACCGCCATCTTTGGATTCTCAATCAAAACGCCCGCAGGGAAACGACTTCCGCGGGCGTTTTGCTTGAGTTCTCGATTTTTCTTTTTTTTCCTCTACTTCCACGTGACGCCGTGCAGACCCGCAATGCGGCCGCCCACGGGCGCGGGCAGGCAGCCGGCGTGGCGCTCGGCCTGCGCCTTGACGTAATCGGTGAGGGCCGCGATGTCGGTGACGCCCGTTTCAAGCAGCGGATCCGTGCGGCCTGCGGCAAGCATGCGGGCGCGCGCCTTGGCAAGCATCGAGAACTTGTCGCCGCCCTGGGCGAGGTATTCGTTGGTGACGATGCGGTAGGTCTTTTCGGGATCGAGCGTCGTCCAGTTTCCGTCTTCGTCGCGGATTTCGATTCTGGCCACGCGTTTTCCGACAGGCACCTCACGGGCGTTGTCGACCACGCGGTAGCGGATGGCGGCCGTCTGCAGCAGCCGGGGGCCTGCGACGTCTGCGTCCGAAAGCCCGTGCTCAAGCGCGGCGCGAATCTCGCTTCCCGTGAGGTCAAGAAGCGCGAGGCGGTTCCCAAACGGGTGGATGTTCATCAGGTCGGCATAGGTGACGGTACCCGCAGGAAGCCCCGCTCGAATCGAGCCGCCGTTTAAAAGCGCAGCCGTCGCACCAAACCGTCGGCCGAAGGCAAGATACGCGTCGGCCGTGAGCATCGCCGAGGGGCATTCGGCCTCGCGGCAGTAGTCAAGGCCGTCGTCTCCCATGTCGGGCGCCTCGGCTACGGGCTTTTTGATCGCCTCCTTGATCGCTTCGGCCTGGCGAAGGACGATGGCTTCGATTTTCTCGTCGACGGGCATGTCGGGCGTGAGCTCGCGCAGTTCGCCCGCGTAGGAGGCAACGCGCCCTTCTTCGTCAAAGACAATCGTCACCGAGCCCGCAAAGCGCGCGGCAAGTCCTGCCTGCACGATGAGCGAGCGGCTGCCGTCGGGGCCCGCGACGACCGTGGGATAAGGGCCTTCGGTGTGCGGATGTTTGCCGAGCACGCTGTGCGTGTGGCCGCCCACGAAGAGGTCGACGCCTGAGACCGCTGCAGCAAGCTTCTGGTCGACGTCGTAGCCCAAGTGCGTGAGGGCGATGATGTGCTTGATGCCCTGGTTTTTCAGTGCGTTGACGGCTTCCTGCAGCGCCTTGGCGCGGTCGGCAAAGCGGGTCTGCGGACACGCTTTGGAGATCTCGACGACTTCGTCGTTTGAAAGCCCGATGATGCCGATCGGCACGCCCGAGATGGTCTTCACGACATAGGGCGCAAGGCGCGATTGGGCTAATGCACAGGAGCCCTCGCGCACGAGGTTTGCCGAGACCACGGATTTTCCGGCCTCGAGGAGAGCATCGACGTAATGCGCGGCGCTCTCGCAGCCGAGGTCAAGCTCGTGGTTGCCGAGCGTGACGACGTCGTAGGGCATGGCCGATTCGATCGCATAGGCAAAGGCGTCGTGTCCGGTGCTGAAAAAGAGCGACCCCTGCCAGGCGTCGCCCGCATCAAGCGCAAGGACGTTTTTCGTGCGGTGCCGTTCGCTTTCGATAAAGGCCGCAATTCGCCCGTAGCCTCCGGTGCAGCCTTTCGAGGCAAGGCAGGGTTGCCCGCGCGAGGTGCTCCCCGCGGCAAAGCTGTGCGTGTCGTTGACGTGCACGACGGTAAGCGTCAGGGGCGGCGCTTTTTCTGAATTCTCTGAAGAGGCTGCGGCGCCCGCGCCGAGGAGGCCGAGGGCTGCAAAAAGCCCGGCGGCAAGAAGGGGAAGGCGCTCTTTGAGGGGGTGGTGCATGATTGGAAGCCTGAAGGCGCGACAAACGAAGGCGCGGAAACGAAATGTTGCGATTGTATGCACGAAATTTCAACGACGCCCGCTGTTTTCGCCTCTTAAGCCTACGACAAAGTGCCGGGGTCGATGTAGAGTACTCGTATAACAACCGTAAGATGACGGCGTCTTCGCCCTGTCGGTTTTCTCCGACGATTTGCGTTGACTGCGAGGGGGATTCCGAAGACGCCTCGGCAAGGAATAAAAAATGAAAAAGCTCATGCTCTGCACGCTCTCGGCCCTCGTTCTTGCGGGCTGCGCCAACGACGGCTCGGTCTACCGCTCCGACGTCTACACCGCCTATCAGGTCAATCAGGCCCAGGAGGTGAAGGTCGTGCGCATCATTTCCGTGATGCCCGCGCGCGTGGCCGTGGGCAACGCCTCGGGCCGCGAGGAAGGCCTGCAGGTGGGCGCCATTCTGGGCGCTCTTGCGGGCGCCGCGGTGGGCGCTTCGGTGAGCAACTCGCCCGACGCGGTGGTGGCGGGCACGATCGCAGGCGGCGCCCTGGGCGGCCTCGGCGGCCGTGCGGCAAGCGGCCGCAGTCAGAATCTCGTCGACGGCGTGCAGATCACCTTCCGCATGGGCGACAAGATCTACAACTCGGCCCAGGTCGGTCGCGTGTGCGAATTCCGCGTGGGCGACGCCGTGATGATCTCGCCCTCGCCCAACGAAACCCGCATCCAGCCCAACAACCCCTACGGCTGCGGCCAGAGCAAGTAGTCATTTGGAGAGCAATCCATGAAAAAGCTTCTCATCGTGGCCGCCGCCCTTGCGGTGACCGGCTGCACGACGGCGCAGAACAAGGCGCCGATCAATCCTCCGCCCTATCAGACGCAGGTGCCCGAAGCGTACGTGGGCGTCGTTCCGCCCGACTACCCGGCTCAGCAGCAGTCCACGGCCTACCCGGGCTATCCGGGCTACTACGGCGATCCGGTGCAGCAGCAGATCGAGGACGTGCGCCGCAACTACGAGGAGGTGCGCTATAAGGCCCAGCAGCAGCTTGATGCCCGTCGTGCCGCCGCGGCCCAGAAGGCCAAGGCCGAGGCCGAAGAGCGTGCGCGCACCGAGGCGCGCCAGGCGGCCGCTCGTCAGGCTGCCGCCAAGGAAGCCGCCCGCAAGGCGCAGCGCGAGGAAAAGTACGAGGACGAGCAGCGCGCTCTGGATCTGCAGATGAAGCGTCTCGAGGTGCGCAAGGCTGAAAGCGAAGTGAAGGTGCAGGAAGCCGTCGACAGCAAGAAGGTCGAGCGCGCCGATGAACTCGTCGACGTCTACATTGAAAACCAGCGCAGCGGCGTGCGTCAGGGACGCTAGCAAGTTCCAAAACCGCAGCCGGTCGGCCTGTGGCCAGAAAGCAAAACGGGCGCGAAGGGAGGAAAAACCCTTCGCGCCCGGACTCTTTCCGGAGTTTGGAGACGGTCGGCCGCGGGAGTTGCCCGCTTTGGCTTTATTTGTCGCCGAAGAGGCGCTTTAATTCATCGGGGATGCCCTTTTTGGCGGGCTCGACATGCTCTTCCTTGAGCATCGTCGATGAAAGCTCGGTTGCGGTGTACTCCTCGGCGATCACGTCGTGGTAGTAGGCCGCCGGTTCGGCTGAATTCAAAAAACGCTCGGCCGTGATCTGCCCGACGTCTTCATATCGCAGCACCCGTTTGGTGTCGAACTCGATGTCGAGATAACCGTGCATGGGGTCATACCCCGCCGAGACAATGCCTCCGCGATGAATGGGTCTGCGTTTCATGAAGAACTCCTGAGCCTAAGCCAAGCTCTTTGCACGATTGTATCCCAACGGCAGAAGGCAAGAAGTCCCGAGGGTCTTGAAAAGGTTTTCAAAGATAACGAAAGGGACGGCCCCTGTTGCGTCGGGGAGGACCGTCCCTTTTTTGCGTCCCGACGAGAACTCGTCAGGCTTGCGGCAAGCGTCCTAGCGCAGGATCGTCAGGCGATGCACGTCGACCGTGTTGGGTTCGGCGAACTCCTTTTCATATTCGCCTTCAAGACGCACCTTGGTCTTGGGATCGACGCGCTGGCCGGCGAAGACGCGGTCGTCGATCTCAACGACGATCTGGCCGGTGGCGTCCTTGAAGGTGTAGTCCTCGTGGCCCACCTGGTCGACGAGGTAGCCCTCGAGCACCACGAGCTGGTCGTCCTGACCGTTGGCCTTGAGCTGCTGCACCGAGATGACTTTGCTCGGGCCGCCCACGAACTGGGCGCTGGCCGGGGTGGCGGCGAAGGCGGCGACGGTTGCACAGAGGGCGGCGGCGAGAATCGAAGTCTTGGTAGCACGCATGATGTTTCTCCATCCAAAAATTCAAAAATCAGCAGTTGGAAGACGAACCTTTCTTGAGGAGCTTACGCGGGATTCCCGAGGCCTTGATGCACCTTGATTTCCTTTTGTCGGGAGAGTTCCGCGAGGCGTTCGTCTTTGTTGAGTCGTATTGTGAACGTGCTCTCTTAGCGAAGGCATAGCGGCGGGGCTAAGTTTTCGCAAAGTTTTCGTAAGGCCTTTTGCCGGGCGTAAATAGGGCGTGAGAAAGGCGTAAACGAGTTGTCCGAGCTCCGGGATCCGGAGGGATTGAACCCATGATCCGGCTCGCCCGGACGGGCGATGAAAGGATGAAAGAAGGAAGGGGCGGAAAGCCGCTTCAAACTACGGCTTGAGGCCCGCGGTGCGCACCACGCAGTTCTTGCAGTGCACGAGTTCGGCCTCGGACTCTTCGCTCGGGTGATGGTAGTGGCTTGCCCAGCTGCAGATCTGCCGCAGGAAGGGGACGAGCTCGCGGCCCTTGTCGTCGAGGTCGTACTCCACGCGCGGGGGAATCTCGGCAAACTGCTCGCGCCGCACGAGGCCGTCGGCGATCATTTCCTTGAGCGTTGCCGCCAGCACCGTGTCGGTGATGCCGTCGAGGTTCTTCTTGATTTCTCCATAGCGAAGCGCACCGGCGGAAAAAAGCAGGCACAGAATGCGCGATTTCCAACGGCCGCTCACGAAATCCAGAGCATGTTCAAGCGGGCAGCGCAGGTCTTTGGGGAGTTTGGGCTGATACATAAAACGTACAGGAACGGCGTACCGAAAACGACGTACCGGGTTAATCCTCGACAAAGCCGAGCATAACACCGGATTTAGCAAAGTCGCGCCAAAAATCTCGGCGTTTACCCTCGGTGTTCGTGCGGGCTTTTGTTTCGTGGTTTTCCCTCTCCGACTTTCGGGGAAGGTACTAGAGGCGCTGGATGTCTTGCAAATCCTGATGCTCAGCATTTTCTGAGTAAATCATTGTTTGCTTAAGGTCTTTTTTCGGCTATCTGCGGCCAATAGAATCGACCAAGAGTCAAAGGAAATACGGATCCCCCGACGACGAAAATTTCCAACGTTTTCCGGCACCCCAAAAACGGCCGGCACCCCACGGAGGTTTTCGCGGCATTCCCACAAAAGAACACAAAAAGACGGATCCGTAGGAACGAGGAGAGCTTTTTTTTCCCAAGAATGGCGCGCCTTCGTTTAAGAGGGCAATCAGGCCGGAAGAGGGCGGTTGTTTTTTCCCATTTTTTCCGGTGCGCCGTCGGTTCATCAGGGCAGCCGTTGCGCCCGCCGCAGTCTTTCCGCAGTCCGTTTCTGCGGGGGCGTTCTTGAAGAGTTCTCGTCGGGCCTTGCGCCGGTCTTCGTATTTCTTCTCTGACAGCTACAACAACGAAAGTAGGAGAAGACGACGATGTCAGACCTCAACGTTCCTCGAATCTCCAGACGTACGCTTTTGGGCGCCGTCGGTGCCGGGGCGGCGACAGCCTCGATGGGCTGGGCGGCCGTCAAGCAGGAAGTCGAAGCGCTGCAGAAAAAGGGCTGGAGTGCGCATCCCGTGGCCTGCTGCGTGTGCGGCGCACGCTGCGGACTGCTTGCCATGCACAAGGACGGCGAAAAGCCCTCGCGCAAGACCGTACGCATCCTTCCCAATCCCGATCATCCCCAGCGCGGCTACTGCGGCCGCGGCGCGCAGGCGCTCTGGGCGTGGGATCATCCGATGCGCATCAAGAAGCCCTTAAAGAGAAAGGGAGAGCGCGGTTCGGGCGAATTCGAAGAAATCTCCTGGGACCAGGCGTTAAACGAAATCGCCGGCAAGCTCAAGGCCATCGTCGAAAAGTACGGCGAGCGCTCGGTGCTTCTCACGAGCCACAACTTCACGGCCTACCAGAACTGGTTTGCCCATCCGCTGGGAACGCCCAACGTCATCAATCACTCCTCGACCTGCAACTCGGCCTCCACCCTTGGTCGCCGCATGATCTTCGGGCCCACCTTCTCGGGTCTGGGCAAGGTCGAGCCCGACTACAGCCACGTGCGCTACCTCCTTCTCGTGGGCCGCACCCTCAACTGCGCCATGGGCGTCTTCTCGACGGCTGCCTATGCACGCGAGCACGGCGCGCGTCTCGTCTTCGTTGATCCGCGCATGCCCGAAGGCGCTCTGGGCGAATCCGAATGGATTGCGATTCGTCCCGGCACCGACGCGGCGTTCCTGCAGGCGATCATTCACGTGGGCCTCAAGGAAAACCTCTGCGACCTCGAGTGGGTGCGCAAGTGGACCAATGCACCGTGCCTGGTGAAGGACGACCTCACGCCCATCGTCGAAGAGATGGTGCACGCGGGCGGCCGCAAGCGCATGTTTGCCGTGATCGACGAAAAGACGGGCGAGATGCGCTTCCAAGGGCCCAAGTTGAACGACAAGGGCGCTCCCGTGGGCTTTGACGAAGACCCGGCGGTGCGGCCTGCGCTTGACTGGCAGGGCGAAGTGGCTCTCGCCGACGGCAGCCGCGTGCATGCGCGCACGGTTCTTTCGGCCTTCCGCGAAGTCAACAACAAGTACACGCCCGAGGCCGCGGCCAAGCTCACCGGGATTCCCGTAAAGCGCATCATCGAGACCGCGCGCGACTTCTTTGAGCTGGGCGGCGTCTGCGACGACGGCTGGTACTCGTCTCGAAACGGCAACGACGTCGAGTGCTACGGCTTGATGAACATCCTCAACCTCTTTACCGGGTGCTTTGACCACAAGGGCGGCTGCATCATCACCCAGGGCGCGGGCTTTGGCGGCCCCGGCCCCAAGAAGGCGGGCACGAAGTGCACCGGCCCCACCGGCGAGACCTGGGAAGTGGCTCCGGGCAAGCCCATGGACAAGCTCTTCTTCCCGGAAGGCATCGGCACGCTCTGGACGACGTTTGACGCGATCAAAAACGGCAAGCCCTATCCGATCCGCGCGATGTTCATGACGGGCTGCTCGATGTTCCATCGCGAGGCCAATTCCGACCGTCTGATCGAGGCCTTCAAGGGACTTGACCTCATCGTGAGCCAGGACATCCTCCCGCAGGAATCCAACGACTGGGCCGACTATGTGCTGCCGAGCACGTTCTTCCTTGAAAACCACGAGTACCTGGGCGTGAACTACGCGCTTGAGGGCTGGGTGCAGAAGTCCGACGCCCTGCTTGATCCCCCCGAAGGGGTCGAGGCGCGCCACGACATCTGGCAGTTCCTCGAAATTCTTCGCCGCATGTATCCCGAGCGCGCCGCGCGCATGGGCTACACGGCCGAGATCAAGGACCGTGCAGGTTGGAAGAAGTGGTTCAACGAAGGGCTCGTCGACCGCGGGTGGGAGGCCTGGATCGCCAAGAAGAACGCCGCCAAGGCGGGCGAGGGCGATCGGATCAACGCCGAAGTCCAGAAGCAGGGCTTTGCCAAGGTCGCCTCCAAGAAGTACGACATGACGCCCTACAAGACCCCCTTTACGAGTCCGACGGGCAAGGGCGAGATCATCAGCTTCTACACGATCTACAACGCCTCGGCCAAGGGCATCCAGCCCCTGCCCGAGTACTACCAGACGAAGTGCTACACGCAGCCCAAGCCCAACAGCAATGAGTTCATCATCGCCTCGGGCAAGAACGCCGCCTCGTGCGCGGGCTTGTCGCTTTTTACCTATCCCACGCGCTACGTGGGCGACAGAACGCTCTGGATCAACCCGATCGACGCCAAGCGCCTCGGGATCGCCAACGGCGACACCGTCGAAGTCGAAGGGCTCGACATGCCTGTGAAGGGCCGCACCAAGGTGACCGTCACCAACCGCGTGATGCCCGGCGTCCTCTTCTCTTACGGCTTCTCTTCGGGTGTTCGCACCAAGAAGCTCCTGCCCGAGTACGAGTGGGTGCGCGAAGGCATCAACACGCAGTGGTTTGCCACGGGCAAGAGTCAGGTCTCCTGCGGCAACATGAGCAACAACGTCTCGGTTCGCATCAAGCGCGTCTAAGGGAGTGAGAAAAGATGACCAAAAAGCAACTTGCGCATCTTTTTGATGCGACCAAATGCATCGGCTGCCAGGCCTGCATCGTGGCCTGCAACGAAACCAACTATCCGGAAATGGCCGGCCGTGCGGTGCCGGGAAGAAACTGGCTTGCGTCCAACATTCAGCGCGTGACGCTCGAGACGGCCCGCCGTCCGATCCAGATTCTCGTGCAGTGCCAGCAGTGCTCGAACGCTCCCTGCGTGAAGACCTGCCCGTTCGGCGCGAACTACTACGACGAGGACGGGCTCGTGCGCAACGATCCCAAGCGCTGCATCGGCTGCAACTACTGCATCGCCTCGTGCCCGTACGACGCGCGCTGGTCGCATCCGGATTCCGGCCTGCCCTCCAAGTGCATGGGCGAGGGGTGCCTTGAACGCGTCCATGACGGCCTGCTGCCGGCCTGCGTGTCGGCCTGCCCGGTCTCGGCGCGCATGTTCGGCGACGTTAACGATCCCGACAGCGCCATCTCGGCCAAGCTTCGCGTCGCCAAGACGCAGAAGCTCCTCGAGAGCCATGGAACCCAGCCTAACTTCTTCGTAGTGGTGCAGAAATGATGGAATACACGAATCTTATGCCGCAGATCCAGTCTGCAAACTGGGGCTGGAGTATCGCGTTCTTCCTCTGGTTCGTCGGCTTGTCCGGCATGGGGATGTTCTTGAACAACTGGGTGCGTGAGAAGGCGCTCGTGTACTTGTGCACGATCGCAAGCTTCCTCGGCACGATCCTGGTGGTGCTGCATCTGGCGCGCCTCACCAACCTGCCGATGGCGGCGATCAACAGCCTTCTGGCCGGGTCGCTCAACTTCGGCAGCTGGATGCTGATCGGCATGTGCCTGCTGTCGATTCAGTGCATTGGGACGCTCGTCTATTCGCTCGCCCTAGCAGGCGTGCTTCCGAGCCTCAAGGAAGCCGTTCTCGGCCATGGCTTCAGCCGCTTCATGGCGGCCGCGGGCGTGGCGGTGACGATCTACTCGGGCTTTCTGCTCACCCAGGCCGTGGGCGTGACGCTCTGGAACACCGCGCTCATTCCGCTGCTGTGGATCATGTCGGGTATGGCGAGCGCCATCAGCTCCATTGAAATCCTGATGGTCGGCGGCAAGCTTCCCAAGGAAAAGGTCTTCTGGAGCCGCCGCACGGCCTTGTGGGTGGAAGTGGCCGAGCTCTTTACGATCTTTGCCTTCGTGCACGTGGCGTTGAGCTCCACCTCGGCTGCCGCACGCGTGGGCGCCGAAGCCCTGATCGGCGGTCCGTGGTCGGTGATGTTCTGGGCGGGCGTGGTGGTCTTCGGTTCGATCGTGCCGCTTTCGATCAACCTCATCACCCGCAACCACGCCGCGCTCGTTGTGAGCGCCGTGCTGGGCCTTGCAGGCGCCCTGATGCTCAGAGCCTCGGTGCTCTTTGCCGGGTACTACGACCCGATCATCTTCTGATCAATCTTCTGTTCGAATGCGGGCGCGGCACTTTTCCCTGGTGCGCGCCCGCCTTGAAGCACTCCTTGAATTTGGAAGCCTCGCCGTGAGGTTCGCAAACTCTCCTTTCTGCGCAGCGCGCGGATTGCAAAAAAGACTCATGTGACGATGCCGGGCGCATCTGACGCCCCCAGACGCAATTGATCCCCCCTTTGATCGTCTGAGCCGTCTGATTCGACCGGTCGTCCTGGAGATGCGCCTTTTTTGAAACGCCGATTGTTTCGGCTGGAGAGAGCAGAAGCCCGCTGCCGGATCCCCCCGACGAAGGCTCTGCTTTAAGCCCCTTTCGGCGATGGATCTTCCGTTTGAGCCGTCAGCGCCCGGTGCATCGGACGCACGGCTCCTTTTTTTGCCTGCAGGACTGCCGTTTTTTTTCCTGTTTTGCCCTGTTACTCCCTTGTTCCGGGGGCTAAGATCGAGGCTGCCGCAGGATGGATGATGTCGCATGATTGCTACGTCAAACTGCGGTCAATCCTTCCATTTCAATTTTTTAGGAGCCTTCAGCCGTGATCGTTCAATACGCCTCGGACTTGCATCTGGAGTTTGAAGTCAACCGGCGTTTTGTGCTCGAAGGGGGCATCAAGCCCGCGGGCGACGTGCTGGTGCTCGCTGGCGACGTTGCAAACCTCTTTGCGCTTTCAAGCTACGACGCGTTCTGGGACTGGTGCGCCAAAAACTGGGCGCAGACGATCTTCGTGCCGGGCAATCACGACTACTACGGCGCGTGGCCCTCGCGCGAGGCGATGTTGGGGCCCCTGCGCCTTGCGATCCGCCCCAACGTGCACTGCTGCCTCAATACCGTGATGCGGCTTGAAAACGTCGACTTCGTCTGCTCGACGCTCTGGTCGCGCGTCTCACCCGAAGAGACGCGCCAAGTGCAGTCGCTTCTGCTTGACTTCAAGGAAATTGCGGTGGAGGAGAGGCTTCTCACGGTCGCCGACTACAACGCGCTTTTTGAATCGAGCTGGCGCTTTGTGCAGAAGGCCGTGGGCGACTGCGCGCGAGAAGGTCGTGAGAAAGAGGCAAAAAGGGGAAAAGGGCGGCGCTGCGCACGACATCGTCGTCGTCACCCATCACGTGCCCACGTTTGCGGCCGTTGCCGACTACCGGCTTGATTCGCCCGTGGGCACGGGCTTTACGACGGAGTTGTCCAACTGGATCGCTGAGAGCCCCGTTTCGACCTGGATCTACGGACACTCGCACGACTCGGTCGAGGTCGAGATCAACCGCACGCAGGTGCGCTCCAATCAGTTGGGGTACCTCAAGTTCAAGGAAGGCCGCGGGTTCAAGGCGTCAAAGACATTCACCTGCGGCTAGATCTGCATGCGCTTGCAGAAGGTCATGAGCTCGGAGGCGGTCTTGATGTGAAGCTTGCGGTAGATCGAGGCGCGGTGCGTCTCGACCGTGCGCTCGCTGATGCTCAAGCGCTCGCCGATCACGCGGTTGATGAGGCCCTTGGAAAGGTACCCGAGAATCTGGCGCTCGCGCTCGGTGAGCGTCTTCAAGGCCTCGTGCGCGGCCTCTTCGTCAAAGGGCGTGCCGTGGTTCTTGCGGTCGGCTTCAACCGCCCCGGCAATGGCCTGAAGAAGCCGTTCGGTCTTCACGGGCTTTTGTAGAAACGTCACTGCGCCCGACTGCATCACGTCGACCGCCATGTCGATGTCGCCGTGGGCGCTCAAAAAGATGATCGGCAGACGGATGTCGCGCGCGAGCATCTCCTGCTGCAGCTGCAGCCCGGTCATGCCGGGCATGCGCACGTCAAGAATCACGCACCCGGGTTCGGAGTGCATGTCCTGCGTGAGAAACTCCCGTGCGTTGCTGAAGCACCGCACCTTCCAGTCCTCCATCTCAAGCATGAAGGAAAGCGAGTCAAGAAGCTCCCGGTCGTCGTCGACGAGCCGGATCACGGGCATTTGATTGGTGCTTTGCTGTTCGGTTTTCATGATGCTTTCTTTACGGTGAGGCTGTAGCCGCTTTTGATGGGAAGGCTTGCGCAGGCAAGAAGCCCGCCCGATTCCAGCGGCGTGTAGTGCAGGTCGCCCTGATGCGCTTCGAGGATGCTGCGGATGATGGCCACACCCAGGCCCAGGCCTCCTGCCTTGCTTGAGTGCAGCGCCTCCTGCAGGCCCTCGAGCTGCTCGTCGGTGAGCTTGGGGCCGTGGTCGCGCACCGCAAGGCGGCACATGCCCGCTGCCTCGTCCTTCTTGAGGCTTACTTCGATGGGGTGCGAGACGTCGCTAGCCATCGCCTCGGCGGCGTTGCGGATGAGGTTGTGGATCATCACCTGCATTTCGAAGGCGTCGGCCGTGACGACGATGTCCTCGTCGATGTCGGTCGTAATGGTCTGCGGAATGCGGCCCGACGTGCTGAAGTCCTTGACCACGGCGCGGGCGATGTAGGAGAGGTTCACGGCTTCGCGCTTGCGGCTGCCGCGCTTGGAGTAGCTGCGCACGCGCTCGACGATCGTATCGATGCGCTCGACCTCGTGCCCGATGCGCTCAAGAAGCTGATTGAGCCGGTCGTAATCCATGGGCTCTTTTTCGGCAAGGCGCTGCGTGCCGCGCACGAGGTAGCCGATGGAGGCCAGAGGCTGCCTCACCTCGTGCACGAAGATCGAGGACAACTGTCCGGTGACGCCCGCGCGGCGCAGCGCCTCAAGGCGCTCGCCTGCGGCCTGGGCCTGCTGCTCGAGGCTGTGCTGCTTGCGGGCGGCGGCTACGAGCTCATCGGTCTTGCGGCGCACCTGGCGCTCGACGATCCAGCCGTGGGTGAGAAGAATGAGGATGAGAAGAATCACCGGCATGAACCACGTCCAGTACTTGCCGACGATGCGGCGCACCGACCACTCGTCGTTGAGATAGTCGTAGTGCCAGATCTTGAGCTCGCGAAAGAGCCGGTCGATGCTGCTGAAGTCGGTGGCGACGTCCCAGTGAAGGCCGCCTTCGGCCATGGGCGGCATCTGAAGAAGGATGCTCGTGATGAGGCCCGCCAACGCCTGCGGCGCGTGCGGCGTGATGGAAAGCGTCCAGTTCGGGTAAAGGGCCGTGCTTGCGGCGCAGGCGATGCGCGTTTTTTCGCGCGGCTCGATCACGCGGAATTCCCCTGAAAAGCCAAGCTCCGTCTGCTCAAGGATGCAGGTCTTCAGAAAGCCCACGTCGGCGCGCCCCGAGCGCACCTCCTCGGTCACCTCGGCGTAGGAGCCCACGTGCGACTCGTCGGAAAAGAAGTGCTTCCACTCGTAGCCGCGCGAGGCGATCTCGCCCATGTTGATGTGATAGTTGAAGATGCCGTGCGGGTAGTTGACGGCTAGGCGCTTGCCCTGCAGATCGTCGATCGTCTTGAGATCCTTGCGGTCCTTGCGCACGATGATGACGCCGCCTTCGGCTTCGTTCGGAAAGGGCGTGGCGTCCTGAACGACGGTGGCTAGGTCCCTCAAGCCGATCTGGCGGGCGGCAAAGTAAAACGAGGCCGAGGTGAGCACGAGGTCGAAGTGGCCGTTGGCGACGGCGTCGGCCAGTTCATCCTGCCAGAGCTGCGCGACGGTGATGACGGTGTGCGGAAGCTTTCGGCGCAGTTCGGCCACCGTGTGCTCGATGATCAGGTCGTTGAGGTTGGGTAGCGCAAAGACGCTCACCCCGAGCCGCAGCTCGCGGTGGGTTTCCGCAGGCGACGGGGCTTGAAGCCAGGACTGCGACGAGAGCCAGAGCCGCTCGTCGTCGGCGTCGGCCGCCGCGCTCGGGCCGCTTGCAAGGAGGCTTACCGCAGCGCCCGCGGCCGCAATCGCCGCGGCAATCGAAAGGAGAATGCGGGGCATGTCAAAGGGAGACTTCGCGTAAGGCTTGAATGCTGGGGCGGCGCGCCCTATGAAAATGGAGAAGGCGCGCGTCAGGCAAAAAGTGTAACAGCCCGCCGCACGCGCACATTTCTTGATGGAAAAACGCTTTTTCCATGAAAAAAACGGCCGGGGCGATTTCCGGCCTGATGCCCGGCCCAGAAGCACAAGACTGCTTCGGAGAAGGCGGTTCAGGCGCAGGAAATCGCAAAACCCGGCCAACACAGAGAGGAGAAAAGCGATGTTGAAAACGAGAAAGCCTTACTTCTTGGCGTTCTTGACGCCGTCAGGCCAGGCCTTCATGTCGTCGTAGTAGAAGCGCCCCTTGATGGTCGCGCTGTCGCCGCCCAGGGCGTCGACGAGCGCAAAGGCAAACGGAAGCGCCGTGCCGGGAGCCTTGCTCGTGATGAGCTTGCCGTCGCGCACGACCACGTCGGTGACGTACGTGGCATCCTTGTAGAAGGGCTCGGTCTTCTTGCCCGGGTAGGCCGTGATGGTCTTGCCCTTGATCACGCCCGCCTTGGCAAGGACGTTGGGGCCTGCGCACATGGCGGCCACCCACTTGTCGGCGGCCGTGTAGCGCTTGACGAGTTCGATCACGCGGTTGTCGGCAACGAGATGGTCGACGCCCGTCCAGCCGCCGGGCACGACGATCATGTCGTAGCCCTCGAAATGCTTCAGATCCTTCATTTCCATCGAGAGCACGCGGTCGGCCTTGAGCACGATGTTGTGCGAGCCCGGGACGTATTCGCCGGCGATGCTCACGGCGTCGACTTCAAAGCCGCCGCGGCGCACGACGTCGAGAATCTCGACCGTTTCGCCTTCTTCAAATCCGGGCGAGAGCAGAACCATGACCTTGGCCGGGGTAGCGGCCATCGAGAGGCCCGCGGCAGCCGAGCAGGCAAGCGCGGCAGCACACACGATGAACTTCTTCATGTTTGAAAAACTCCTTTGGGTAAGAAGGTGCTGCAGAAAAAAGAAGACGCGCTTGACAAAAATGCGCTGCGGGCAAAAACCGGAAAAAGGTATCCGCGTCTTTTGGAAAAAAGAAAACTCCCCAACAGTCTTTTAGCAATCGACGTCCCTTGCGGGCGACCGCGGGCGACTTTCTGCGGGCGGCGTCTTCTTTTTCTGCAATCGGCCTTGAGTCTAGAAACGGGCGGTGCGTACGTACCTTGCGCGAGCGCAAGAAGCCGCCATCGGTTTGGCTTCATCGGCCTGGCTTACAATCTGCGAACGCGTAAGGGGTGCGGTTTTCCTCTCACGCGGTTGACGTTCCTAAAAGAAAAGCCCCGCTTTTCCTCTCGCCCCCCTTTTTCCCCTTTTTTCCTTTTTTCATGTCCAGCACCGACGAAAACATCTCCCGGCTTGAGGCGCTCTTTGCCGAGCTCCCCGGCCTCGGTCCGCGCTCGGCCTCGCGCATCGTCACGGAGCTTCTCACCACGCGGCGCGACGCGGCCCGCGAGCTCGTGAAGTCGCTTTCGACGGCGCTTGCAAGCGTGCACCACTGCCCGCGCTGCCACACGATCACGACCGAGCCGATGTGCGCGATCTGCCGCGACGAGGGGCGCGATGCGGGCGTGATCTGCGTGGTCGAGACGCCCGCCGACCTCAAGGCGATCGAGGAGTCGGTCGCCTACAAGGGGGGCTACTTCGTGCTCATGGGGCGCGTCAATCCCCTGCAGGGCGTGGGGCCCGACGAATTGGGCGTCCCGGCGCTTCTTGAGCGCCTCAAGGCCGAACCCGTCTCCGAGGTCGTGATCGCCACAAGCTACACGGCCGAAGGCGAGACGACGGCGCACCTGCTTGCGGCCGTCATCAAGAAGCACCGTCCCGACATCCGCGTCACGCGGCTTGCCCGCGGACTCCCGACGGGCGTGGAGATCGAGTACACGGACGCTGCGACGATCGCCTCGGCCGTGGCGGCACGGCATTAGAACGGCCGGCAACTGCCGAGCTTTCCTCGGGTGTTTCCCGTGCGGACGGGCGCAAGACGGCACGGATGCGGGGCAAGGACCCTTGTTCCCTGCAGTTGACAACGCCATTTGCGCGCGCTATCTTTTGTCGAAGCGGCGCTTCGAAAAGGGCGCATTGCCGCCCGCAGGCGTGTCGCACAAGGATCAGGATGATTGAAATGACGCATTGCAGACCAGTCTTTTCCGGAAGTGCCGGGAGAGGCCTCCTTCGTGAGGCCCGCGGTCTGTTGCGCTTGCTATCCCTATCGCTAGAGGCAGGGAAGGGCATGCGCGTTTGCGTCGGTGCATGAGCCCTTTCCACGGGACAAGGGCCTATCGACGGAGACGTCCTCAAGCATCCCCCACCGATTTCCCCAGACTCCTTTGAGATTGCGCGGCGAGTCCGCCGCAGGATCTCGAAAACAAAGAATCACCAACAGACGCACTCCCTTCGGGCGGTGCGTTTTTTTTTCGACTTGGAGAATTGAAAATGCTGTTTACCCGCCGTCAATTCATCGCCGCGGCCGCCGCGGCCGCCGCCGTCGGTGCGACCCCGGCTGCGTTTGCCTCGGACAAGTCCGTGAAGATTGCCGTGGGCGGCAAGGCCCTCTACTACTACCTGCCCATCTCGATTGCCGAAAGCCTGGGCTACTTCAAGGACGAAGGGCTTGACGTGCAGATCATCGACTTTCAGGGCGGCTCGCGCTCGCTGCAGGCCGTGGTGGGCGGTTCGGCCGATGTCGTCTCGGGCGCCTTCGAGCACACGCTTGCGATGCAGGCGCGCCACCAGTCGCTTCAGGCCTTCGTGCTGCAGGGCCGTGCGCCGCAGTGCGTCTTTGCGGTAAGCAACAAGACGATGCCCAACTACAAGACCTTGACCGATCTGAAGGGCAAGAAGATCGGCGTCACGGCCCCGGGCTCGAGCTCGCACGCCATCGCGCAGTTCGTGCTCTCTTCGGCCGGCATCAAGCCCAACGAAGTCTCCTTCATCGGCGTGGGCGCTTCGTCTGCCGCCGTTGCCGCCATGCGCTCGGGCCAGATCGACGCGTTCGTGAACCTTGATCCGGTGATCGCCACGCTTGAAAAGGACAACATCATCAAGATCGTGGCCGACACCCGCGTTGTGGAAGAAAGCGACAAGATCTTCGGCGGCCCGCTCGTCGCAGGCTGCCTCTATGCGCCCACGAGCTACATCGAAAAGAACCCCGAGATCGTCCAGGGCCTCACCAACGCCGTCGTGCGCGCCGACCGGTGGCTTGCCAAGGCAACGGCCGAAGACATCGTCAAGGCCGTGCCCGAGAGCTACTTCCTCGGCAACAAGGACATCTACGTCGAGGGCTTCCTCAAGAACCGTCCGGCGCTTTCCAAGGACGGCTACATCCCGGATCACGCCCCCGAGATTTCCTTCAAGATGCTTCAGATCGTCAACAAGAAGCTTGAAAACTTCAAGCCCGACTTCAAGGCGGTCTACACCAACCGCTTCGTTGAAGTGGCCGACAAGAAGTATCCGAACTAAGCGGCGTGCGGGCGCTTTGAATGACCAAGCGCCCGCAAAAAATCCTGCACTTTTGGAATCAGAACACGAGGAAAACAGCATTTCATCCATGACGCTGCGGCGAAGGGAGGCAAGAAAAGCCCTGCCGCCGCAGCAGCAAGCACTGTTGCCCATACAACTTCAAAAACCCTCAACCCCAACAACAAGAAAAGAAAAAAATGTCAAAACCGGCAATTGAATTAAGCGATCTCGCCTGCACGTTCGTGAGCGACGACTCCGGCGTCACGAGCATCTACACGGCAGTCAAGGGAGTCAACCTGACGGTCGCCGACGGCGAATTCGTGAGCGTCGTGGGCCCGACGGGCTGCGGCAAGTCGACGCTGCTCAACATGAGCGCGGGGCTTCTCGAGCCCAGCGCGGGGAGCGTAAAGATCTTCGGCGAGCCGCTTTCGGGCTTGAATCGCCGCGCGGGCTACATGTTTCAGGCCGACAGCCTCATGCCCTGGAAGAGCGCGCTTGACAACGTCGCCGCGGGCCTTGTCTTTGAAGGCGTGCCCGTCGAGGAGGCGCGCGAGCGCGCCCGCGAATGGCTCGCCCGCGTGGGCCTTACCGGTTTTGAAGACCGCTATCCGCACCATCTCTCGGGCGGCATGCGCAAGCGCGTGGCGATGGCGCAGACCCTCATCAAGGATCCCGACATCATTCTGATGGACGAGTCCTTCTCGGCGCTCGACATCCAGACGCGCCAGCTGATGGAAAACGAACTTCTGAACCTCTGGCAGGCCAAGCGCAAGGCCGTGCTCTTCATCACGCACGATCTTGACGAGGCGATCTCGATGAGCGACCGCGTGGTCGTGATGAGCGCAGGCCCCGAGAGCCACCCCATCGGCGAATTCATCATCGATCTTCCGAGACCGCGCGACGTGAGCGAAGTGCGCGTGACGCCGCGCTTTATTGAACTGCACACCGCCATCTGGTCGGTGCTGCGCGAGGAAGTTCTGAAGGGCTACGCGCAGATGCAGCGCAAGGTCCAGGCCTAAGGGCAGAAGCCCTTTTTTCAGACGGGCCGACAAGGACCAACAGGACAAACAAAAAGCAAAAGAACAACTCGGGAGACAAGAAAATGGCAATGAACAATCTCACCAAATACCGCATCCGGCTGCGCACCTGGCAGTTCGGTCTTCTCGCGGCGGTCTTCATTCTGTGGTGGGCGCTTACGAAACCGGGCCTCATTCCGGCCTTTGTGTTTGACAACGACAACCAGGCGGCGTTCTTCTTCGGCGAGCCCCTTGTCATCTTCTCGCGCATCTGGGACTGGTTCGTGGTGAACGCGGACATCTATGCGCATCTGTGGACGACGCTCGTTGAGACGATCCTCGCCTTCCTCGTGGGCACCGTCACGGGCGGCGCCGTGGGCATGTGGCTTGCCCTGTCGCCCTTTGCGGCGGCCGTGGCCGATCCCTTCATCAAGGGCTTGAACTCAATGCCTCGCGTGATCCTCGCGCCGATCTTTGCCGTGTGGTTCGGCCTTGGCATCGCGAGCAAGGTGGCGCTCGGCGTGACGCTCGTCTTCTTCATCGTCTTCTTCAACGTCTTTCAGGGCGTGCGTGAAGTCAACCCCAACGTGCTTGCCTCGGCCCGCATGCTCGGCGCCAACAGAAAGCAGCTTTTAAAGAACGTCTACCTTCCCTCGGCCATGAGCTGGGTGTTCTCGTCGCTTCACACGTCGGTGGGCATGGCCTTCGTCGGTGCGGTCGTGGGCGAATATCTGGGCTCTAGCCACGGCGTGGGCTACCTCATCCTGCAGGCCGAAGGCGTCTTCGACATCAACACCGTCATGGCGGGCATCCTGGTGCTCACGATCTTTGCCCTCGTGCTCGACTGGCTCGTTGGCATCGTCGAGCGCCGCGCCATGCGCTGGCAGCCGCATGCGGGCGCCTCGCGCACCCTCAAGGGCGGCAGCATGTAGGCGCAGGCGAGGCCGATTCTTCGGGACGGGCGCGGGAGAAGCCCGCGCCGCCAGCCCGAAGAAACATCCGAAAACGATTCCAAGCAATTTCAATTTTTGGGGTCGCAGTCCTTATGGGAGGGCAGCGGCCTCTTTTTTTTGGCCTTGATTTTTGTTCAGGGAGGCTGCGGCTAAAGGGAATGGAAATGTGAGGCGGCTGGCAGCAGCTCGTAGCCGCCAGGCCTCAGTTGAGGTCGAAGATGAGCCGCGCCTCTTCGGCGCGGGCGCGGTAGATGCGGTACTCGACCGGCTCGCAGGCAAAGGCGTAGGAGACCCTGTCAAGGCGCAGTACGCGCATGGGGGAGGAAAGCCGCAGGCTTTCCATCAGACCGTCCGTGACGTCTTCGCAGGTGACGGCGCACTTCTGGCGCGTCACCACGACGCCGAACTCGCGGTCGTAGAACTTGTAGAGCGAATCCGTGGGAAGAAAGTGCGTGAGAAAGAACGCTTCGTTGAGCCCCTTGAAGACGTTCGGGCGCAAGAAGAGCTCATCGACGCTCGTGACGGTTTCGCCCGGTGTTTCGCCTGAGCCTGAGAGCCGCAGCATGTGCCGCACGATGTGAATCATGGGCGTGCCCTCGGCAAGCCCCATCGCCGCCTGGGCGCCTGCGGGCGCCGGGACGACGTCAAGGAGCACGAAGCGGCGTATGTCGTAGCGCTCGCTTGCCTCGACCGTGTCAAAGGGCTGAAAGCGGTTCCAGTAGCCGCCCGTGCGGTAGGTGCTCACGAACGTGCCCACGCCCTCGCGGCGCATGAGCACGTTTTCGGCAACAAGCATCTCCACGGCGTGGCGCAGGGTTCCGAGCGAGACGCCCGTCTCGCGTGCGAGCACGGTCTCGTTGGGAAGCCGCTCGCCGGGCTTCCATTCGCCTGCGAGGATGCGGTCAAGAAGAATCTTGTGCACCTGCGCGTAGAGGGGATTTTTGCTGGCGGCAACGGACATGGGCGATCACACGAAAAAAGCGGCCGGCGATTCGACTGCAAGCCGGCTCATGTTGCTGCGGTTCTGCTCAAGAAGCGGGATGATGTCGTGCTCAATGGCATGCGCCTTGCGCGAGAGATGTGCGCCCGCGGCGCGCCCCTTTCCCTTGCCGCGTTCCGTCCAAAGGGGCTCCGCGTGCGAGCCTGCAAGCGAATAGAGGGTTAGCGCCATGTCGGCCACCTCAAGGCAGCCGGCCGGGGCAATGCCTGCGGCGGCCGCAAGAAGCTCGCCTCCGAGATCATTGTTTCTTTGGACCCAGTGCTCGACGTGGTTCGCATCGGCAAGCCAGTTCGACTTGCTTGCGTTGCACGACGGGCAGGCGAGCACGAAGTTGAAGATCCGCGTGTGGCTGTAGCGCGTAAAGGGCAGAAAATGGTCGACCTGCGTTTCGTCGGGCGCAAGCCTGCAGCGGCAGTAAAAGCAGTGCGCAGGACCCTGAACGTTGATGAGGGCGCTGCGGATGGCAGAAAGCTCATCGCCTCGAACCGGATTAAAGAGAAACTCGCGCAGCGTATCGTCGCCCGGGGCCTGCCCGAGGAGCTCGCTGTTGCTTTCAATCGAGCGCACGTGCGAGACCCAGCGCGACTGCGCAAGTTCATTGATGATGGGCCGAAAGCGCTGCAGAAGACGCGCGTGCTCCACGGCAAGCACCAGATCATTTTTGTCGAGAGCAAAGAGAAAGTCGGCGTCGGGCTTAATGTAGGTGAGAGGGTTCTTTTTTAAAAGTGCTACGCACTCACGCATGAGCTTTCCGTAGACCGCCTTGAGGGGGCCTGCGGCTGCGCGGCTGAATTGGTCAAACGTTACGAGCCGGGCATTGGGCAGCACCTCGTGGGCTGATACCAGCGCTTCGTCGATGATCGTAAAGATCCGATCGCGCTGCCTTCGCCCGTTGCGGGCAGTGAAGTTTTGAATCAGGGGGCGCGCCGCAACACCGGCCGCGGGCGAGGGGTAGGCAAGCCGCTGCGGCCAGTAGATGCGAAGAAATTCAACCGCCACGGCCTTAAGCGGAATACGGCACAAACCGTCCTGAGCGGCTTGGGCATCCGGCCTTGAAGCCGTGGCGAGCGCCGCATCGGTAAGCGCCATGACGAGCGCAAGCTTGTAGGTGCTGTTCATCGCCGTATTGAGGATGAGCTGCTGCATGCGATCAAGGAAGTCTTCTGCCGAAAGCTGCTGCATGACGATGAACGAGTCCCGAAAAAAAAGCCTCTCTGGAAATGCCTGATTGCTCTGATGCGCTCGCACGCGCGCATTGGAGCTTTCCGTGAAGTCCATTGTATCGAACCGCCCGCAGAAGGCTTCTGCCGTCGCACGGACAGGGGTGCATATCGGACTATCATCACAGGCGTGGTTTTTTCTTTTTTTCGCAACAAAAGGACGTACGCACCATGGCCCGCATGCTTGAGCTCGCTGCCGCTCCGACCGCGCAGACGGCCGGAAGCCTTGCCGAAGGCTACGTGAGGGGGCTTTTAGAGAAGCTTCCCGACGACTACACCGTAATCGGAGGCATCACCGTGCTCGACGACGACGGACAGCGGCCGCTGACGGAGTTCGATACGGTGGTGATCACGCCGCTCGGGGCGGTGTGCGTGCTTGAGGTGAAGTCGGGAAGCCTCGACGTGCTCACGGCGGGCACGCTCGTGCGCCACTACAAGGACGACGCGCCGGTAAAGAACATCACCGAGCAGCTCGCGCGCCAGGGGCAGATTCTCGCCACGCGCATGAAGGCCTTCGGGGAGCGGGTGATCTTTTCGCACTTTCTCGTGCTCCCCAACGGAACGCTTTCGGCTGCGGGTGCGGTGCTCAACCACCTCGAAGGGCGCGTGTTTGACAGCACGAGCATCGAGACGCTGCCGCTTCGCATCGTGGCGATGAACGAGGAGGCGGCTGCAAAGGGGCACATCGTCGAGGCCAAGAAGCTCGAAGAATTCTTCGTGTCGCACTACACGTATCGGCCGGACGCCGCGGCCATCTGCGACGCAATCGCCGCGGCCAGAAAAAAGACCGAGGCGGGCCTTGCGGCCTGGGTACCGCGCATCCGCACGACGCTCCCCTTCGTGGTGGTCGAAGCGCCCGCAGGCGCGGGCAAGACGGCCTTGGCCGCAAAGCTATTGCGGCTTGCGGGCGAGCGGCACGAAAAAAGCGTTTATCTCACCTTTGTGCGCAACATGGCCGAGCGCATGATCGAAAGCGGCGCGGGCGTGCGCGCAAGCTTCGTGGGCACGTGGCATGAGCTCGCCCGCGAGTGCGAGGGCGCAACGCGAGACCTCTCAAAGCTTTCGGCTGAAGAGGCGAAAGGGTATTTTGACTACTGCTCGGAACTTTTGATGCGCGCGCTTTCCGCGGGCCGCTACGCCTGGGACTGCATCATCGTCGACGACGCGCAAAGTTTCAGGTCCGAGTGGCTTGAGGCGCTTCCGGCCGCGCTTACCGCAACCGGGCGCCTCTACGTTTTGGGCGACTCCTACGCGCGCGTCTTTGAAGACCGCGAGCCGATTGCCTTTGACGCCGACGAGACGCTTTACGTGACGCTCGACGAGTCGCTGCGCGTGCCGCAGCGCCAGGCCGAGGAGCTCAAGGCCTTTCACCTCGTGGGGCCGGAATTTCGCAGCACGGCCGCCTTTGCGGGCGACAATACCTTCATCGCCGAGCGCTACACGGGCCCCGACAGCCTCTACAAGGCGACGCGCCGGACGCTGGAGCAGTTCCTCTCGCGCGGCTTTCGCCCCGATCAGATCGCCGTGCTCTCCTGCAAGGGCTGGGAGAATTCGGAAATTCTCAAGTGCGAGGCGATCGGAGGCCGCCGTCTGCGGCGGCCGACCGGGCGGTTTGACGCCAACAACATGCGCGTCTTCACCGAGGGCGAGATTTACTGCGACACCGTGCGGCGCTTCTGCGGCCTTGCCGCGCCCTGCGTGATCGTGACCGAGATGGACTTTGCGGCGATCACCGAGCATGAAAAGGCGCTTCTTTATCTTGCGATGACGCGCGCCGAGGCGGCGCTCGCGTTCGTTATGAGCGAACGCGGGCATCTCGCGCTTCTTGACTACGTCCGCAAGCTCTAGCCCGCCGGAAAATTCCAAGCGTTTCTCTTGGGCCGGGCGCCGGCCCTTCATGTCGTCTATAACCCTTTCTGGGTAACAGTCATTTATATGACAGACGAGTTGAGGGCTTTGCCTTAGCTTGCGCGACTACACTCATCTGCATCCGGTGCCGAAGGCGCCGCCGCGGGCAGACGCGGCGGGTGCCGCAACGCCAGGCTGATCCCAAAGGCGGGATTGCAGCCTTCATCGGATCGGCGCCGGAACCAGACAAAAAGAAAAAAGAGGAACGTTGGTCATGCTTCAAGCCGTCACTCATTCATTGACCGCAGTCATCGTGCTCGTCATCGTTGCAGGCGTGGGCTGGGTGACCGCACGCAAGGGCTGGTATGACGAAAAGGGCCGCACGCTTGTCTCCAAGCTCGTCAACTGCGCCATTCCGTTCTTTCTTTTTTATTCGGTCACCTCGAAGTTCACGCACGACCAGTTGATGGAACTCCTCAACATGGCCTTCCTCCCGTTTCTGGTCGTGGCGCTCAACTTTCTGATTTCGGTTGTTTTGGTCAAGCTCAAGGTGGTGCGCGAGGATATCCACGGCGCCTTCATCGCCTGCTTTACCTCCTCGACCGTGCTCTTTGTGGGCGTGCCGGTGACGATTGCCATGTTCGGCGAAACGGGGCTGCCGTATCTGCTCGTGTACTTCTTTGCCAACGTGATCTTCATTTGGACGATCGGGCTCTACAACATCCGGCTTGACGGCGTAAGGCGCCACGGCAAGCCCCAGCCCAAGATCATCTCGGTGCAGAGCCTGAAGCTCTTTACTTCGCCTCCGCTGCTGGGTTTTCTCGTGGGCATGGCCTGCATCCTGTTTTCGATCAATGTGCCGCGCGTGATCACGCTCTCGACGCACATCATCGGACAGCTTGCAACGCCTTTGGCGCTCATCTTCATCGGCATGACGGTGCACAAGGTGGGCTTTTCAAAGCTCCTGCACATGCCGCGCGAGGTCTGGCTCATTCTGTTGTCGTGCTACGTGATCCGGCCCTGCCTGATGATCGTGCTGATGCTGCCCTTTGACGTCGAGCCTCTGATGCGCCAGGTCTTCATCGTCTCGACGATTCTTCCGGTCTCCTCGATGATGGCCGTGCTCTCGCGGCACTACGGCGCCGACGAAGAGTTCGCCTCGGAGGCCGTGGGAATGTCGACGATCGCCCTGGTTTTCGCCGCCCCCGTGTGGTTTACGCTCGTGGGGTTCCTGTAGACGGAAGCTGTTTTTCTGTGGCCGGGCTCTTGAGGGAGCGTTGATGCTCCCTTCAAGGAAATGGACTTTCAGGAGGAAGGTCCATGAAGCCTGCGGCATCGTGACCCTTTTGTCCTCCTAGGAAGCCGTATTTGTCCGCTGATTCTTCTGCGCGGCGGCAGCGGCGGCTTCCCTTGCTTTTGAGGCTGCCGGCGGGATCTGCATTTCCTGCGGCAGCTCTTTTTCCTAACTTTGACAGTTTTCAAGTCAAAAACGCTTGGAATCCCTTGGAACAGCAGGGAACCCAAGCACAGGGAGCTCGTTCGAAGCGTGTTATAACGTCTTAACCTTCAGCGCAGCTTTCAATTCCGTCTCTTTTGAAATTCTGGGAATCTCACCAAGTCCCACGGCTCTGCAGATCGTTGCAAAGTCGCCTTCCGTTTGCGATTTTGCGTACACCACTTCGTCAGGGCTCAGTTGAATCTCCGTCACCATCGCACCCTGGAGCGCTTCGAAGATCCGTTCGGAGGTCAGCTCCTGTCCACACTTTGCCAATTCCAGTTCCAGCAGCCGGTGCAGCGTCAGTGCCAGGTAGCAGATCAAAAAATGCCCGCGAATGCGCTTTTCCTTCCAGTGAAAGCATGGCCGTGCATTCAACAGCGACTTGGCAATTCGAAACGACTCTTCAATTTTCCAGAGGCTGTGGTGAGTGCTCAGCACTTGCTCAGGAGTCATTGTCGAGTCCGAGTACACGATGCCGTAGTACCCGTCCCAAAATTCAGCACTCTCAATTTTGGCTTGATCCACTTCGGCTGATACACCGTCGGCACGAATGTTGAGAAAAGATCTTCCGCCGCGCTTGAGTTCGCTGCGCAGCAACGCAGGATGATCGGCAAGCCGTTGAGCTTTGGCAATCAGGCGTTCACGGTCGTGTCGATCTTTGCGGGCCCGCTTGGCTGAGTAGTTGATCAGCAGGTGGCTGCGAATCTCAACCGTGCGCTTTTCTCCGTTCTCTTCGATGACGACCTTGCGCGCTTCGTCGGTGAGCTTGAACTTTGCGATATCGCTCAGGCTGTCCGAGCGTCGGTGAATCCATCCTGCATCATCCTCGATCAGCTTCTTGATGCGGCAGCCAGCGTTGCGGAGTCGGTACGCAATGACGTAGTCCATCTGCTCTTCTTTGAGTTCATAGAGGTTGGATGCACTGTTGAGACCGCGGTCGGCAACGACTATCAATTTCTTCACGCGATAGCGGCTTTTGAGCTTTTTGAGAATGGGAAGCATGGTCCCGAATTCGTTTTGATTTCCCGGGAACAACTCATAGTCAATGGGGACTCCGTTTTGGTCGATCAGCAGCCCCATGACCACTTGTACCTGGTTGACCTTGTTGTCTTTAGAAAACCCAAAATTGCGAAGCGTGTCCGCATCCTGGCTTTCAAAGAAATAGGTTGTGACGTCGTAAAGCGCGACCGTGATTTCGCGCTGGTAGGCCTGGGACACCTTTCGATTCAGATATGCAAGCAGCGCCTCTTTGTGGTCCTGCAGAAAGTCCAACGAACGGTAGAGGTCCTGGAGCTTGAGTTCCTGGGCGCCGCTGAGAATCTGACAGCGTTTTTTCCACTGGGCCAGCTTTGAATCCGGCATCAGGCATCGCGCGGCCGTCATAAAGAAAGCCGCCTTCGGAATGTCGACAGACAAATTCGTCGTTTTCTGAAGATCTCGAAGCTTGCGGGACAGTGCAAGCTTGTCCCACAACCGTTTGATCACATAGGCGCCGAGCATCGTGCAACGGTTGTCGGCTTGCGCGTTCGAGCCTCGCAGGACGTCCATCTTGACGCACTTGGCGAGCTCGGCGACCTTGCGTTCTTTGTTGGACAAACGATCGGATCGCAAGGCAGCCATTTCTTTTTCAAGGTCTTCAAGAAAATGCGGATTCTGCTTGAGCAGATCCTCCAAGTTGCCATAGCTCTTGACGTTTCGGCTTGAGTACTTTTTTCGAACCGGATCCCAAAACGACTCACGAATGTAGACGTAAGTTTTGCCGCGGATTTTCTGCTTGACGATGTTCATAATGACCAATCCGAAGGGTATGCATAATTATACCATATTTCGGACGAAAAATTTTCCCGGAAAACCTTGAAAAATCAAGGCATTTCGGGAAAATCAGTCGCTTTTAGCTGTCAAAGACAGGGGATCTGCATTTCCTGCGGCAGCTCTTTTTTTTCTGCAAAACAAAAAGGCGAGCGTGCCTTTGAGAACCAAAGGCAGTGCGCTCGCCCTGAGGCTGCGGGCGGAGGGTGACGGGGCGGAGAGCCCCGTTCGCCCTGGGCGTCCGGAGGATTACTTCATGATCTTCGGGATCACGTGCGTCCAGACCTCAAGCGCCTTGACGATGTCAGGCTCGCAGATGTCGAAGGTCGCCGTGTGGTGGCCGCTCGGACGGTTCGAGCCCCACAGGAAGAAGGCGGCCTTGCCGCCGTGCGACTGCACGCGGCGGGCAAGAATCGTGGCATCTTCGGAGCCGCCGAAGTTGAGCGGCTTGTCGACCACCGTGATGCCTTCGACTTCCTTGCCTGCGGCGTTCAACACGTCGACCAATTCCTGGTCTGCCACGAGGTCGACGGCCTCGCCCATCTTCTCGCACTCGTAGGTGACGCCGAAGGACTTGGCGATGCCCTCGCAGATGTTGTGCACCTGCTCGACCATGTAGTTGTTGATTTCGCCCGTCTCGCCGCGCACTTCAAGCTTCATCACGGCCTTCGAGGGGATGACGTTGCGGCCTTCGCCCGCGACGAGCTGGCCGACGTTGATGCGGGTCATGCCGCCGGCGTGACGCGGGATGCCGAGCATCTGCACGACGGCGTTGCAGGCCGCGGCGAGGGCGTTGCGGCCGTCCTGCGGCGCGGCGCCTGCGTGCGAGGGCTTGCCGTGGATCGTCACGTCAAGCTTCGTGGTGCACAGATACCCGTAGAGGTTCGTGGCGAGTTCGCCCGACTTGGCCGACATCGCGCAGTGCGAGGCGAGGAAGTAGTCGGCATCGTCGACGATGCCGCTTGCGGCCATGCCGGCAGCGCCCCGTACGCCTTCTTCAGCAGGCTGAAAGAGGATCTTGATGCGGCCGTTCAACTTGTCCTTGTTGTCCATTACCCAGTGCGCGACGGCAAGGCCGAGCGAGGTGTGGGCGTCGTGGCCGCAGGCGTGCATCAGGCCCGGGTTCTTGGAGGTGAAGCCAAGCTTTGCGGGCAGGTGCGAGGGATCGGTGCTTTCGGTAACGGGCACGCAGTCGATGTCGAAGCGCAGCGCCAAGAGCGGGCCCGGACGGCCCGTGTCGAGCTCGGCCACGCAGCCCGTGAGCTCCTGCATTTCAGCAAGAAGTTCTTCGGAGACGCCGTTCTTGCGGCCGCGTTCAATGCCAGCCTGCACGAGCTTCGGGTCGCGGCCGAGGCAAGCCTCGGGGTTGACGACCTTGCGGCCGCAGAGCACGTTGTAGCCGTAGCTGCGCAGCGTCGTGATGACAAACGCCGTGGTGGTGAATTCCGTCCAGCCCTCTTCGGGGTTCTGGTGCAGACGACGGCGAATCTCAATGAGTTGATTCTGATAATCAGAGGCAGTGGTCATTTTTGAACCTTCTCCTAGCCGCACGGGCGTCCGAAAAAAAAACGGGCGTCTGATGCGCGAACAATCAATGAAGTCGTCAGAAAGCCCCGCCGTGCGTACCGTTGTGCTGCACGCCGCCTGCGCCTGAAACCGCAGAAGACTGCGGGCGCAGGGGAACAAGGGCACAGCCGGGGCGCCCCTTGTTCTCGAAGGGGTTCTCTTTCCTTGTCAGTGAATATACCCTAATGATTGTTGCTGATGGGGGACAGGAGGGATCTCTGATCAAAGCCGAGGAATTTGCTGCGCTTCTTTTGTCCTGAGGCAAATTCCGGTGGTCGACCGACGGTCTGCCAGGGCCGACTATTTCCTTTGTGCATGGGGTTAGGTCAAAAGCTGCGGCGGGATTTGCAGTTTGAGGAAAAAGCAAAGTGCTGCGGCGGGGGCATAATCCTTAATGGGTATTTCCGTGGCGTGCTCGGGTCGGCGTTTCAAATCCCCTCCAGCTTCCCTCAAGGGGCGTCTGCGTGCCGATCGGACGGCCGCTGCGGAGAATCGAGTTTCTTTTCACGAGAGCCGCACGGGCGCATCGGGCCGGGCGCAGAACGAAGGCCAAGCTTTGTCGTGTGCGGCAAAACAATCAATTCTTTTTCAGCTATCAGGAAATCAGGCTATGTCAGGTGATCTGCAGCGCGACGGCGTGAAGTTTTGCCGAACAATTTTTGACACGGTGCGCAAGATGAGCGTTGATGGACTGGGCGTCACCCGACAGGGGTATTCCCAGACCGAGACCGATGTCATCAACTATCTCAAGAGCATCGGCTCTGAACTCGGCATGGAGATTCACACCGACCCTGCAGGCAACGTCTGGATGACCTATCCGGGCAGAAACCGCGAGCTCAATTCCTTTGTGGCGGGCAGCCATGCCGACAGCGTGCCGCAGGGCGGCAACTACGACGGCCTGGCGGGCGTCACGGCGGCCCTGGCGGTCGCCTGGTGGATGCGTCGCACCAACTACACGCCCGAGCGCGACTACGTGGTGCTCATCATGCGCTGCGAGGAGTCGAGCTTCTTCGGGAAGGCCTACGTGGGGTCGCTGGCGATTACGGGCAAGCTCACCGACGCCGACATGATGCTCAAGCACCGTTCGGAGAATACGACGCTTGGCGAGTGCGTGGCGGCCTGCGGCTTCCGCGCGGCTGATCTCACAAGCGGAAAGCCGCTTCTGGATCTCTCCAAGATCGAGGCCTTTGTCGAACTGCACATCGAGCAGGGACCCACGCTCGACAGCTCCGAAACCGAGCGCGTGGGCATCGTCACGGGCATTCGCGGCAATGTGCGCCACCGCAACGTGCGCTGCATCGGACAGACCGCGCATTCGGGCGCCGTCGACAAGCAGTACCGCCATGATGCGGTGATGGCGACGGTTGATCTGCTGCACCGCATGGACTGCCACTGGGACGAGTGGCTTGAAAAGGGCGCCGATCTCGTCTTCACGGTGGGCGTGATGCAGACGGGTCGTACGGCGGCCATCTCGGTCATCCCGGGCGAGGTGAGCTTTACGATCGACATGCGCAGTCTCAGCATGGACACCTGCGAAGGATTCCACGATCTGCTCCTGCAGGAGGCCGAAGCCGTTGCCAAGAAGCGCGGCGTGAAGTTTGAGTTTGACAAGAAGCTCGTCACGGCCGCTTCCAAGGTTGACGAAGCGTTAAGCGCAAAGCTCGTGAAGGCGGCCGGCATGTGCGGCGTTCCCGTGCGGCGCCTTGCCAGCGGCGCCGGCCACGACACTGCCGTGCTGAGCAATGCGGGCGTACCCGCCACGATGATCTTCGTGGCCAATCAGAACGGCTCGCACAACCCCTATGAAGACATGAAGATCGAGGACTTCATGAAGGGCGTGGCGATTCTTTGGAGCACGGTCGAGCACTACGAGGCGCTCTAGAAGCGTTTTTGGAAAAAAAGCAACATCGTTTCGGGATCGGCGGTCTGAAAACAAGCGGCCGCCCGCAGGCCGCGGATCCCGTGCGCCAAAGCTGAAGAATTTCGAATTCGGACTTTTCAAAGAGCCGAATTTCGCTTCCTGAGGGAAGGGGCGAACATCCTTTCCCCAGAAGTGCAGAAACCACGGAAGGCTTTGGCGACAACATGCCGGCCGCAGTAAAAATAAGAAGAAAAAAGATGATATCCACCGTTCCCAAACGACAGCCCCGCATGCGGGTGCTTGTCTTTGACCTCTGTCCGCTCTTTGCCGAGGGACTCATCGGCGTCCTCAAGAGCATCGGAGGCTTTGAGGTCGTTGCCGTTACCAGCGAAATCGAGAAGGTTCCCGCCCTTGTGGCCGAGCATGCGGTCAATTTCGTCGTGCTCGACCTTGATGCCGGACAGCCCGCCGTCAAGGTGCTCGAGCAGCTCAAGGCCGGCTCTGACGCGCTTCGTTGCGTCATGACGATCACCGACGGCTCGCAGCCGGCGCTCATGGCTGCCATCCGCATGCAGGCCGACGGGTTTCTTTCGAAGCGCCTGCCGGCCGCAGAATTTGCCAAGCAGCTCCCGCGCATTGCCGCAGGCGATATGGTGATCAGCGATGCGTTGACGAACGCCCTTGCCGAAACCCTGCGCAATGTCTCCTATGTCGACGAAGGCCGCGACATTTCCATTCTCAGTCCCCGTGAGGTGCAGGTGCTGCACTGCATTGCCAACGGCATGAGCAACCGCCTGATCTCCGAGCGGCTGCAGATTTCCGACGGAACGGTGAAGGTGCATGTGAAGCACCTCTTGAAAAAGCTCGGGTTCTCAACGCGCGTCGAGGCTGCCCTCTGGGCAAGCGAAAACGGTCATCGTGCGCCGGTGCCGTCACGGCAGTAGGGTATGCGCTGCTGCCTTCTTGTCCTTGTTCTCCTGTTGGGAGAATTAGCGGTTCCGTTGGCGTCTGCCGCGGTACAGGAGCAGGACGTCGTGCGGCTTGGCATCTCCAACTACGCCACGCCGACACCGCACGAAGTCCTCTACACCCGCACCATTGAAACGCTTCGTGCAGTAGTCGCGCCGCGAAGGCTGCAGGTGCGCTACTACTCGCCGGGCGAACTATCGGATGCCATCAATCGCGATCGCCTTGACTTTGTCTTCGGCTCGGCCGGGTTTTATCGCCGCACGGCGCTTGAAACCGGCAATCGCGAACTCGTGAGCATCGTGACGAGCCGCTACCCTGATCCCAACCATTCCGACGGGGCGGCGATCGTTGTGCGTGCCGATCGCGGCGATTTGAAAAATCTCGAGGATCTTCAGGGGAAGCGTCTGTCGGCCAACCGCCCCTTTACCTTCACGGGTTTCCTCGTGCCGATGGGAGCGGTGGCGGCCATGGGAGCGGATCCGGAGGATTTCTTTGGAACCATCAGCTTCAAGGGCGAGGGAAGGACGATGCAGGGCATTGCGCGCGATGTCCTTGAGGGGCGCGCCGATGTCGGATTCCTGCGGCTGTGCATGCTGGAGACATTGGAAAATGACGGCTTGATTGCAAAGGGAGCTCTGCGCGTCGTCAACGACATGACCGCCTCGGGCGAGGCATGCCGGCGCTCGACGCCGCTTTATCCCGGCTGGACCATCAGCACGACGCCCCGAGTTCGGCCGGAGTTGAGCCGCGCCGTGACGCTGGCACTGCTGAGCCAGCCGGCGGTGGGTGACGGGCTGCGCTGGGCGATTGCGACGGATTACCAGAGTGTGGATGATCTTTACCGTATGCTGCGCATGGGGCCCTACGAGTACCTGCGGCAGTGGACGCTTGAGCGCTTCGTGCAGCACTACTGGGCCTGGCTTGCCGCAGCGCTGCTGGCAACCGCGGCCGTGGCCTTGTTTGCTTTCGTGCAGAACGCAAGGTTACGGCGTTCAATGGCGCGCGAACGGCTGCTGGAGGAGCAGTCGAGAGCGGCGGCCGAAAAGATGGACGCCATGCAGAAGGTCTGGACGGTGGGAGAGCTTTCAAGCGTGATTGCGCATGAGCTGCGCCAACCTCTGGCAAGTATTGCCGTGCTCTCCCGCGGCGTGCTGCTTTTCTTTGATCGCGGCGAGGCCGATGCCGGGCGCGTCAAATCCGCTCTGCAGACCATTGAGTCGCAGGCTCTGCGTGCGAGCGACATCGTCGAAAAGGTGCGTTCCTACGCGAGGACGCCTGCAGGAAAACGCGAGGTGGTTGATCTGAGCGAATGTATCAGACACGCGGTCGGAGTGCTGCAGGCTGCTGGACGCGATCCTCGGCATGTACTCGACCTGCCGGCCCTGGCTTCGGTGCCGGTGATGGCTGACCGGGTGGAGATCGAGCTCGCCATCGTCAATCTCATGAAAAACGCACTGGAGGCTGTGGCAGGAGAGGAAAATCCGAGGGTTTGCGTGAGGCTTCAAGTTGAAGCCGGTACGGCGGTGCTTGCCGTGTCCGACAATGGGCCGGCTCTGAGCATGGAGCAACTCGAAGGACTTCGGCAACCGCTCAAAAGCACCAAGTCCGAGGGGCTCGGTCTGGGACTTGCAATCGTGCAGGCGATTGCCGAGCGCCACGGCGGAAGACTGGATTTTGCTCGTGCGAAGGACGGTGCGGGTCTTGTGGCAACGATCCGCATTCCGACGGAGGAGGCTTAGAAATGCCGGGGCTGGAAACAAGAAGGATTGCCGAGAAGGCTGCGCCGCAGGCGCTCATCCGCATCGTGGATGATGATGCGGTGTTGCGAGAGTCACTGGCGTTCATGCTGGATGCTGCCGGCTGGAGAACGAAGACCTACGCAAGCGCCATGGACTTTCTCAGACAGGATGCGGTGAGCGTGCCGGGCTGCGTCATTCTCGACGTACGCATGCCGGGCATGTCGGGGCTGGAGATGCAGCTTGAGCTCAACCGCCGTGCGGCGCGCATTCCCATCATTTTTCTGACGGCGCACGGAGTGATGGACATGGCGGTCTTCGCCATGAAAAAGGGCGCCGTGGACTTTCTGTCCAAGCCGGTGGATCCTGAAAGACTGATCGAGGCCGTGCGCGGAGCGCTTGCCCGGCAGCAGCTTCGCGATGCCGGCATGCAGACGCCGGCCGAAGTGGTCGCCCGTTATGAAGGTCTGACTTCGCGCGAAAAGGAAGTCTGTGCCGAGCTTGTGCGGGGACGTACGAACCATGAAACAGGCAAGGCGCTGCACATTAGTGAGAGAACGGTCGAAGGACACCGCGCATCGGCCTTTCGCAAGCTCTCGGTGCGCACGGTACGCGAGCTTGCGGATTTTTACGACGCGCTTGAGGCCATCCACAACGAAAGAGCGCCCGAAGCAGATCAGTGACTGCTCCGGACGCCCCGTGGAGAAACGAAGTTTGCTTGAGAAAACTCGGCAGAGGGCTACTTCCCGGCGGCCTTCTTCTCAAATTTGAACTTGTGGCAGCTGTTGCACATCGGCTGCGGCGCGTCGGCGGCTTCGGCCGGTTTGTGGCATTCAATGCAGTTCACCTCGCCCATGTGCGAGTAGTGCGGGTTGGGCACATAGTCGGATGTTGCCTTGGCGAGTGCCTTGTAGTCGCCATGACACTTCATGCATTCACCCTTGATGGCAAAGCCCGTGGTGTTCTTGGGCCAGGCGCCGCCGTGCTTTTGTTCAAGCGTCTGTTCGGCTGCCGAGGCGCAGCAGGCCATTGTGAGGGCCATGAGCGCGGAGCCGGCGAGAAGAAAGATTCTGTTCATTTGAAGCTACTCCTGTGAAATTCCGTATGGGGCGATATCAGGCCTTCTTGCTCTTGGCGCGCTCGGCCATCTCGCGACCGGCAATTCGACCGAAGACCGTGGCGCCGCCGAACTGCGCGCCGCCGATGTAGTTGCGGAAGAAGAGACCGCCGGCGGCGTTTCCTGCCGCGTAGAGGCCAGGGATGCTGCGCATCTCGTTGTTCTGCACTTCGGCGCGCTTGTTGATGAGCGGACCGCCGAAGGTGGCCGTCATGCCGCCCTCAAACGGGAAAGCGTAGAAGGGGCCGTCGGCAAGTGGAATCGGGTTCTTGTAGGTGCACGGCGGGTTCATGTCCATGAGGGTGTTGTTCTTGATGCCCTCGTTGTAGCGCTTGACATTGCGCAGGACGACATCGGTTGGAGCTTTGATGAGCTCGCAGAGTTTTTCAAGCGTGTCGGCCTGGTAGAAGGTCGTGTTGAGCAACTTGAAGCGGCGCGTCACCTTGGCGAGCGCCTTGCACTTGCTGTCGACGATGACCCAGGCACGATTTTCCAGTGTCTGACGGGCGCATTCAAGCGACTTGATCACGTAGGTGGCGCTTTCGTCGACGAAGCGCTTGCCATGAAGATCGATGATGATGCCGTTGTAGCTGTTGAGAATTTCGTTGGGATTGACGTGCGTCTCGGACACAATGGGGCCAGTGTGAAACTGATCCATGTTGACGAACTTTGCAAAAAGCGGCATGCACAGGGTGATGTTTTCACCCGTGGTATAGGGGGAGCCGCGAAGCGCCAGGCGCGAGGCCCAGCCACCGATGTATTTGTCGGTCATTTCCTGATTGGCCGAGAATCCGCCCGTGCAGATCGCCACGCCGCCGCGTGCGGTAAAAAGGCGCTTGTCGACGGGGGTCTGAGCGATGACGCCTGTAACCTCCCCCTTGTCATTGGTCGTCAGTTCGACGGCCTTGTGTTCCCAGAAGAATTTCACGCCGCGTGCCCGAGCCGCCTCAAGCAGCTTGAAGACGGTGTTGGCACCTCCCGTGATCCCTTCGCCGTCAATCGAGCAGACGCGGTTCAGTCGCGGATAGGCCGCCGTACGGGGCTTGCCGAAGGGAATCTTGAATTCGCTTTCAAGCCAGTCCGTGTCTGCCGAAATATTGTCCGTGTAGGTGCGAGTGAGTTCAGGGGAGGCGCGGCCGGCCGAAATGTCCATCATTGCCGCGTAGAACTCTTCGGCAGAGTCTTTGATGCCAAGCGCCTTCTGGTGGCGCGAACCCCAGGCGCAGAATCCGCCGAGTGCGCAGATGGCATTGCCTGCCGGGCGATCCATCTTCTCGAGCAGAGCGACGCGGGCGCCGTGGGCAACGGCCTCAAGCGCGGTGACGAGACCTGCAACACCGCATCCCAGGACGATGACGTCGAAATCGCCGCCCTTGCGGGCCTCGCCCTTGATCGGAGCGGCTACCACATGCGTGGTGGCGGCGATGGCGGTGCCGCCAAAAATCGTCGTCTTCAGAAGATCGCGCCGGGTGAACGCTGACATGTTATTTCTCCTTGATTTGTAATGGAAAATCAGACTTCTCTAAGGAGGTCTGAAACATGTCCGCATGCTAGAACGGAGGTGGTACTCGCGTAGTGTGATGACGGTCAAGGAAAGGCGTATTGGTACATGAAAATCTTGGCGAAGGCGTGTTTTTCTTCCCTCCGGCATTCAGTAGGGCATGTTTGATTTTGCGTCCTTGTAGCTGACACTGAGGTAGTGTCAGCAAGGGTGGACAAGTCCATTTGTTAAGCGAACTCGCATTTGATCTCCAAGCCCTATTTGTCAGAATGTCTTTCCAGGAGCACTAAGCAATCTTGGAGACAAAAAT
>ENA-UOJV01000379-UOJV01000379.1-human-gut-metagenome-genome-assembly--contig:-C82-NODE-379-length-66940-cov-12.191762_pt1 | contig 66940 bp, 62 predicted proteins | sample MGYA00242356_ERZ723903 | MGnify/ENA metagenome assembly ERZ723903
CTTATTTGTTCAGGGGAATTTCCACGTCCAGAACGCGGATGGCGCGGACCGCGGGGAGAGAAACGGGGCGCTTCAGCGCCGCCTCAAAGCTGTAGATACCGGCAGACTCCAGCGTTTCGACCAGCGCGGGCGAGAAAAAGCTCTGTTCGTTTTCAAACAGCGCGGCAAGATCATCTTCCGTGCCGTCTGCGTACAAAATCGAGGCAGCCGCGAACGCCTCGTTCAGCGCGCGGTTCCAGCTTCTGCGGTAGGCGACCTGCGCGTCCAGCTCGGTCGGGTTTTCCGTGTCCTGCCCGAAATAGCCTTTGACCAGCGCGTCCAGCGCGCCTTCTCCGCGCGCGGCAAGATAGTCGTTCAGGCAGGACGCCTGCAGCGTCACGCGCAGCGTTCCGGCGTCGAGCGCGAGCGTCTGCACCGCAGCATCGGCTTCAAGGAAGGAGGAAGAAAGCGTCAACTCCGGCGTGGCTTGCAGGCTGGCGGACGGCGCAATCGGAACGGCGACGGTGTCCACAAGCGCGCCTGTCGTCTCGCGTCCGTTTTCCTGCGAATCGAAGCACAGCTCGACTGTGACCTCGCCCGGGGCAAGCGCCTCGTCTGCGCGCAGCTCCACGCGCAGAAGCGCCGTCTGCGCCGCCTCGTCATAGGAAAGCTGCTTCGCCCAGACAGAGTATGGCTTGGCACGGCACGACCAGAGGGACATTCCATATGTGTCCATTGCGGTTCGATAGGCGCTGTTCATTTCTGCCGTAACGTCCGGCACACTGATATAGGCAATCAGGCGCTTTCCGGCGCAGAAGCTGCTCAGAAGCTGCGCGCCCGCCGTGTTTTGTTCTGCCGCATCGTACTCGGAGTATTCCGCGATGGCATCCGGATTGTCTACGCCGAGATCGATGCGCGAACGCTGTAGCAGGCTCAGAGCGCCCGCCAGTACGCCGAGCGCCAGCAGCAGAGAAATTGCTGCGGCAAGCAGCGCTTTTCGCGCAGGACGCATCCAGCGGCGCGAGACGCCGAGCCGCTGCTTCACGAGCCGCTCGGTCTGCGTGTGTGTGGGGTGCTTTGGTGCGGGAAGCGGCAGCCAGCCGTCTTCGAAATCGTCCAAAAGGTCGGTAATTTTTACGTCCATACGGCATCCTCCTGTAGTAGAGTTTTTTTGAGTGCGGCTCTGCCGCGCGAGAGCCTGGTGCGCACTGCGCCGTGCGTCAGCCCCATTGCCTGCGCAATTTCCGGCGCGGGCTGTAAGTAATAATAATAGCGAAGGAAGATTTCCCGGTCGACCGGAGTCATTGCCTCGATTGCCGCCCGGACGCGCGCCTGCCGCTCGCGGCGCAGCAGTTCCTGTTCCGGTGCATTTGCGCCGTCCGGCAGCGTGACGGTATCGAGATCTGCCTCAATGGGCGCCTGCTTGCGCAGAAAATCCTTCGCGCGGTTTCTTGCCGCCGCGCCCAGATATGCCTGCAGCTTTCCCGGGGAGATTGCCTCCGCGCGGCGAAAGACGCTGTAAAAGACATCGGCAGTCAGCTCCTCCGCGTCCTGCGGGCGGCAGCGCGCGCCCAGAACGGCGCAGACAATCGACGCGACATAGCGGTTATAGCGCCCGATGAGCCAGGAAAGTGCCGCCGGGTCCTGTGCGCGCAGGCGCTGCAGCGCGTCTTCTTCGGTCAGCTCTAGCATGCGATCACCTCGTGTAACAATTTGCACGTGCTGCCTTACAGGACGGTCTGGCGGGCACAGGTGTTACGGCGCTGCAGAAAAAACGCGGGCTATGCGCCCGTCCGAAGGCGCAGGAGCAGGCGGTTCAAAAACGCGCCGTAAAAGACGATGCTCACGCAGGCGTAGACCCAGAGCATGGTCAGAACCATCGTCGTCAGGCTTCCGTAGAGCGCCAGTCCCTTCGCGAAATGGTTGACGTACACGGAAAAGAGCGCGGAAAACAGCAGCCAGGCGCCCGCTGCCGCCAGCGCACCGGGAAAGACCGCACTCAGGCGCTGCCTGCGGTCCGGGAGGGCGAGATACAAAAGGGAGAACAGCGCCGTAAGAAGCAGAAACGAGTAAAGCTGCAGATGCTCCAGCAGAAACGAAAGCATGCCCGCCAGCGGCAATCCCTTCCGGGTCAGAAGCGCGAGAAGCCTTTGCCCGAACACATGAAAAAGAAGCGTCAGAACCAGTCCCAGTACAAATAGCAGCATGTAAAACAGGCACAAAAGCCGCAGGCGCAGATAGCTTCTTGTTTCCGGCACATCCAGCACGGCGGAAAGCCCCTTTGAGATGCCGTAGATGCCGCGCGAGGCGGACCACGCTGCCGTAAGCGCGCTCAGAGAAATGATGGCAGCGCCGCTTTTCTGATACGCCTTTTGCAAAAAATCGGAAAACAGCGGCAGAACCTCATCCGGCATGATGCGCGAGAGCAGCGCCAGCAGGTCCTCGGGGCGGAAAACCGTGTATTGCAGCGCTGCCAGCAGCAGCGTCAGCAGCGGCAGGAACGACAGCACAAGAAAGAATGCAGCGTTTCCGGCATAGACCGGAATCTGTGCCCGGCGCAGGTCGCGCATGGCGCGATCAAAGGATTCTGGAAGCTTCATAAACAGACCTCCGACAAAAAAGTTTTCGACAGGATATCCTGAATCTGGAAGAAAAATGGCTGGTTATTTGACACTTGCGCGGTCTTTTTCTTCGATTTCCGGGAAATACATCGTTTTTTGTCGAATGGGCGCGAATATTTCCCGTTTCCAGTATACACGATCTGTGGTTCAATAGAAACAGGAGGGAAAGAAAAATGACTATGAAAACAAAAAACCTGTCGCTTATCAAAACAAACTGGACCGAAACCTGCCGCAGTGTGCCGCTGGAGCTGCGCTACTATCTGACGCAGGAGGACCCGGACACTGCGCGCGGACCGAGCCGGTACGGCGTGATTGTCGAAGCGTATCAGAACGGGGAAAGCTCACGCGCGGAGGTTTCGGATATCACGACCTCGCGGGAGAAAATCCACACACTGATTGATGCGCTGGCGCGCGGCGCAGTCACGCCGGAAACACTCAGGGACGTGGTGGACGACTGGCTGTAAAACCTGCCGCTTTTTGCCGGAAACACAGAGAAAAACCGTAGACAAGCGCAGGCGGGTTTGCTATAATTGAAATATCAATTTGCTTTGCCGGGAGGATTTGCCATGAAGTGTCCGTATTGTGGGTATCAGGAGAGCAAGGTCGTCGACTCGCGTCACTCCGAGGACGGTCAGAGCATCCGCAGAAGGCGCGAGTGCCTGTCGTGCCAGAAGCGATTTACCACGTATGAGACCGTCGAGTGCCTGCCCATTGTCGTCATCAAGCGCGACGGCGCGCGTCAGGCGTTTGACCGTAACAAAATCCTCAACGGCATGCTCCGCGCGTGCGAAAAGCGCCCGGTGGCGCTGGCAAAGCTCGAAGAGGCAACCGACGCCATCGAGCAGATTATCCAGAACTCGCTCGACCGCGAGGTCTCGACCACCCAGATCGGAGAGCTTGTCATGGAGCGGCTCAAGCCGCTCGACGAGGTTGCATACGTGCGCTTTGCCTCGGTCTACCGTCAGTTCAAGGACATCGACAGCTTCATGCACGAGCTCAACAAGCTGCTCGACGAAAAGTAAACATGGAAAAAATCCTGATGCCCGCCGGTTTCCGGCGGGCATTTTGCGCAGATTTAGGGAAGCTCTGATGAAATCGGCGGCTGTGGACGGTGAGAGATTTTCCGCCAATCCTGCGGTCGGGGATTTATTCAGAGGTTCCTTAGAGAATGTTTTCAATCGACGGCAGCTCCATCTGGCGGATGTGCTCGATGGAAAAGCGCAGCTCCGCGCAGCCGGCAAGAAAATCGTCGCGGTCCTCCAGCACAGCGTACTGGCTCAAAGCGGCGAAGCGCTCTAAAATATCGTCGATCTCGCTGTGCGTCAGCGTCAGCCCAAAATAGCGCTCATACTGCCGCCAGATGCGCAGTGCCTGCTGCATGGACGCGCGGCAGGCTTCAAAATTATATATTTGCGCCTGCTCCTGCGCGCTTGTGAGCGCGCAGAGTGTTTGCTTGCAGATCTCGCGGATGTGCAGCATCGAAAACAGGCAGAACGAGAGCGCCAGCAGCAAAATGGCGCACGAAAGAAGAATATGGCGCATCCGGCTTCACTCCTTTCTGCAAAAGAACAGCGTTCCGCCCGGCGTGCAGGAAAGAAGGTACACGTCTTTTGCGCAGCACTGATACTCGCGCAGCACCTCATCGACCCAGGCACGCGGCTTTCCGAGCTTCGGCAGGTTCTCACGCAGCAAATGTCCGTCGGAGATCACGGTCACGGGAAGCTGCGCATCTTCCACCTTCACGCCAGCGTCCTTTGCGCAAGCCGGTTTATATTTTGTGTAGGGCAGGATGCTGATCTGCCCACCGGTTTCCAGAATCGCGTATTTGACGCCGGAAAGGTCTGTGATGCCCTCCATGCGCGCAAACTCGGTCAGCTCGTCCGGTGTGATGCGCGTTTTTTTCATGTTGTCCTGCAAAAGCCGCCCGTTTTCCATCAGAATGACCGGCTTGCCGCACAGAAGTCTTCGCGCGTGCACGCTGTGGTAAACCAGAACGGACAGCAGCAGCTCCATGGACAGCACCACCAGAATCGGAATCAGCCCCGCCAGCAGCGGAATGCCGGTCTCCTGCATGGGAACGGCGGCGAGGTTTGCAAGGAGCATTGTGACGACAAATTCCATCGGCTCCATTTCGCCGAGCTGGCGCTTTCCCATGAGACGGATGACGAGAATCAGGATACTGTAAAGGATAACGGTGCGGATGAATGAAATGAGCATGGCAATTTTCCTCCCTGCGGCAGTATTTGCCGGAGGCGGGAAACGTATGCATCGGACAGGTGCAGTATTTTGTTCTAGGATTTTGAACGAATGTGTGATATACTTAATCCATATGCGAAAGAAACGGGAGGCGGCAGGAATGACACCGGAACGCTCGACAGAAGAACTGGAATACAAAAGCGCGCACGCGCAGCCGGAGGAGAAACGTCCCTACACGCCGCGCCCGAAAAGTCAGATTGTGCTGGCGTGGGTGCTGCTGGCGGTGGTGCTGTTCGCCATCGGCGGCATGTGCTACTGGCAGATGTTCGGCAGGTTCTGACGGGAGGCGTCTATGCAGATTCTCGGCATTGACCCCGGCTATGCGACGACGGGCTTCGGCGTTTTGCAGGCAGAGCGGGGGCAGCTGCGCCTTCTGAACTACGGAACGATCACCACGCCTGCCGGACCGGCGCTCTCGAAGCGTCTGGTGATGCTCTACGATGATATGATGAAGCTTCTGAACACCGTAAAGCCCGACGCGGTGGCGGTCGAGGAGCTTTTTTGGGGACACAACGTCACAACCGGCATCGGCGTCAGTCACGGAAGAGGCGTCATTCTGTTGGCGATCGAGCAATACGGCGCGCCGCTTTTCGAGTATACGCCCAATCAGGTCAAGCAGGCAGTGGTTGGCTACGGCGGCGCGGAAAAGCGGCAGGTCATGGACATGACGCGCCGGATTCTGAAAATGGAAAAGGTGGCGCGCCCGGACGACGCGGCGGACGCCATTGCCATCGCCCTGTGCCACGCGAGAAGCGCTACGAGCCTTCTGAGCCGCGTGCAGGAGGTAAGGGGATAGCGTATGTTTTATTATCTGAACGGAACGATTACAATCCTCGATACAAACCTCGCAGTGGTCGACTGCGGAGGCGTGGGCTATGCCTGCCATACGACGAACTATACGATTTCCCGTCTGCAGGTCGGCAGACAGGCGCGGCTTTACACCTACTGCAATATCAAGGAAGATGCGTTCGATATTTTCGGCTTTTATACGCGCGAGGAGCTGGACTGCTTTGAAAAGCTGCTGAGTGTGGGCGGCGTTGGACCGAAGGCGGCGCTGGCAATTCTGTCGGTCGTGACGCCGGACCAGTTTACGCTGGCGGTCATGACACAGGACGTGAAGACACTTACGATGGCGCAGGGCGTCGGCAAAAAGCTTGCCGAGCGGATTATGCTGGAGCTCAAGGGAAAGTTCACGCCTGCGCAGATGGAGGCAAACGTCGCGCAGATGGATCTTGCCTCGCCCGTGCGCGGCAGCAAGACCGCCGAAGCGACGGCGGCGCTCAGCAGCCTCGGCTACAGCCAGCAGGAGATTGCCGCCGCGCTCAAGGGCGTGGACGTCAACGCCATGACGGTCGAGGATATGGTCCGCCACGCGCTCAGAGCCATGGTCATGCAGTAAGGGGGAACCGCCATGAGTCTTGATTTTTCACAGGATTATGAAGCGCCGATTGTCACGACGAGCTTGATTCCGCAGGACGACGGCGAGGTGAGCTTGCGCCCGAAAACGCTCGCAGAGTATACCGGACAGGAAAAGGCGAAGGAGAATCTTTCGGTCTATATCGAAGCGGCAAGGCGGCGCAATGAGCCGCTGGACCATGTGCTGCTATACGGTCCTCCGGGACTCGGAAAGACGACGCTTGCGGGTGTGATTGCCAACGAGATGGGTTCGAACATCCGTGTTACGTCTGGTCCGGCAATTGAAAAGGCGGGAGACCTTGCGGCGCTGCTGACGAACCTTGCGTCGGGCGATATTCTGTTTATCGATGAAATTCACCGGCTCAACCGCGCGGTCGAGGAAATTCTCTACCCCGCGATGGAGGACTATGCGATTGATATCATCATCGGAAAAGGTCCGTCTGCCAACTCCATCCGGCTGGATTTGCCGCGTTTTACGCTCATCGGCGCAACGACGCGCGCCGGACAGCTGTCAAGCCCGCTGCGGGACCGCTTCGGCGTGCAGCTGCGCCTGGAGCTTTACACGAACGAGGAGCTGAGCCGGATTGTCACACGCTCGGCGGCGCTGCTTGGCATCGACATTGACCCCATGGGCGCATTGGAGATTGCCTCACGCTCAAGAGGCACGCCCCGCATTGCAAACCGGCTTCTGCGCCGTGTGCGCGATTTTGCGCAGGTGTATCACGACGGCGTCATCACGAAGGACGCTGCCGACCACGCGCTGGGGAAGCTGGAGGTCGACCATCTGGGGTTGGACGCCATTGACCGGCGAATGCTGACGGCGATTATCCGCAACTATGGCGGAGGTCCCGTGGGACTGGAAACGCTGGCGGCGACGATCGGAGAAGAGGCGGTAACGCTCGAGGATGTGTATGAGCCGTATCTGATGCAGATCGGGTTTTTGACGCGCACGCCGAGAGGGCGCTGCGTGACGCAGCTTGCGTATGAGCATCTGCATCTGCCCGTGCCGCAGAGCGCGCAGGTGGAGCAGCTGAGTTTTTGAGTAAGAAGGGTTATCGGTATGGGAAAATTATTTGGAACGGACGGCATTCGCGGCGTCGCCAATGAGACTTTGACGTGCCGGCTTGCATACAGAGTCGGTCAGGCGGCAGCAATCAGTCTGGAACGAGCGGACGGAAAACGACCGAAGGTTGTCATCGGCAAGGACACGCGCATTTCCTCCGACATGCTCGAAGCGGCGCTTCTGGCAGGACTTACTGCCAGCGGCTGCGATGCGGTAAGGCTCGGCGTGATTCCGACGCCGGCGGTCGCCTATCTGACGGTACACGAGCAGGCGGACGCAGGCATTGTCATTTCGGCGTCCCACAATCCGTTTGAGCATAACGGCATCAAGATGTTCTCGGCGCAGGGCTTCAAGCTCAGCGACGAGCTGGAGGCGGAAATTGAGGCGCTGATTTTGCAGAAGGGAGAGCTTCCTGCCCGCACGCACGGAGAAATCGGCAGGATTTACGACGGCGTGCAGCTGATGGATGTGTATCTGGACCATCTGGCATCTACGGTGGACGGTTTGCAACCGATCAAGGTCGTCTTCGACTGCGCCAACGGCGCAGCAAGCGCGACGGCGAAAAAGCTGTTCTCGCGCTTCCCGCTTCAGGCAGAGTACCTGAGCGTATCGCCCGACGGCGTCAATATCAACGAAAACTGCGGCTCGACACATCTTGAGAGGCTCAGCCGCGCGGTCCGCGAGGGCGGCTTCCAGCTCGGGCTTGCGTTCGACGGCGATGCGGACCGGTGCCTCGCGGTCGACGAGAACGGCTGCGAGATTGACGGCGACCAGATCATGGCGGTCTGCGCCGAGTACTTAACCGCACAGGGAAAGCTTCAATCAGAGGGCTTTGTGGCAACGGTCATGTCGAACCTCGGGCTTCATAAATTCTGTGAAGCGCAGCATCTCAAGCTCCTGTGCGCGGCGGTCGGCGACCGGAACGTGCTGGAGCTGATGCAGAAAGAGCATATGGTCCTCGGCGGCGAGCAGTCGGGCCATATCATTTTCTTAGAGCACATGACGACCGGCGACGGTCAGCTGGCGGCGTTGCAGTTTTTGTCCATCCTGGGCAGAAGCGGAAAAAAGGCCAGCGAACTGGCAGGTCAGATCACGCACTATCCGCAGGTGCTGAAAAATGTCAAAGTCGGCTCGAATGAAGAGAAAACAGCCGTTTTGAACAGCGCAGAATTGGCGCAGACCGTTGCGCGCGAGGAAGAAAAACTTTCCGGCCGCGGGCGGATTTTGTTGCGTGCATCCGGCACAGAGCCGCTCATTCGTGTGATGGCGGAGGCGGACACACAAGATCTTGCGGAGAGCGTGGTAAAAACGCTGGTGGAAGCCGTCGAAAACGTACAAAAAATTCTGAAAAAATAAAAAGGGTTTTATTTACTATTGACAAATGGAAAAAGCTTGCATATAATAAGCAGAGTAAGGACGGTGGCCGGAGCCGAGCCAAGCGTGAATTTGTGGAAATTCCGGTACCACAGCCTTGTTGATTCTTTCGGTTTTTCTTTGTACCCTCTCTTCGTGTACAGACCCCATGAGAACACACGGCAAATCACAGCGCATCCAGCTTTTGGCTGATGGCATATAAAGACCCTGATCCCAGGGTACATCATTTTCGCTAAAAAAGAGAGGTAACATCAAAATGTACGAAGACAAAACTTTGGTCTGTAAGGAATGTGGCAAGGAATTCGTTTTCACCGCCGGTGAGCAGGAATTCTACGCAGAAAGAGGCTTCCAGAACGAGCCCCAGCGCTGCAAGGCTTGCCGCGACGCCCGCAAGACTGCGACCCGTGGTCCCAGAGAGTACTTTACCGCGACCTGCGCTGCCTGCGGCGGCGAAGCTCGTGTTCCCTTTGAGCCGAAGTCTGATCGTCCCGTCTACTGCAGCGACTGCTTCGCTCGCATGAAGGCACAGGGCTAATCAAAACCTGCCAACATACAAAAAGGCGGAAGGCGAAAGCCTTCCGCCTTTTTGCCGCCCGGAGAAAGAACCGGTTCCGGCAGCAAAAAAACCGCTCCTGCAGCTTTTCTGCAGAAGCGGTTTTCTGTATTTCTATCGTTCTTCGCGGAAGTAGGCAAGACCCAGGGACTGAGGCGGCTGATCCTCGCGCTTTTTACGCAGCGAGACAATGATCAGAACGACCAGCGTGACAACATAGGGAAGCATCTTGTAGAGCTCCTTGATGGCAAGGTTCGTGCCGGTGGGGATGAAGATATAGAGGATATAGCAGCCGCCAAAGAGAATGGAGGCGAGCACACTCACGTTCGGACGCCAGATCGTGAAGATGACAAGCGCAATGGCAAGCCAGCCGCGGTCACCGAAGGCGTTGTTGGACCAAACGCCGCAGGCGTAGTCCATGACGTAGTAAAGACCGCCCAGACCCGCGATCATGCTGCCGATGCAGGTCGCGAGGTACTTGTACTTCGTGACGTTGATACCGGCGGCGTCTGCCGTTGCCGCGCTCTCGCCGACGGCGCGCAGGTGAAGACCCGGGCGCGTGTGCTTGAGGAAGTAGGACGCGAGCAGCGCGATGACAATTGCGAGATACGCCAGGAAGCCATAGGACAGGAAGACCTGACCGAACCAGCCGGTCGTCTCGGCAATAGGAAGGGATTTGCTGAAGTAGGCACTGGTGGCAGACAGCGCGATGGACGGAACTTCGCTGCCGGAGAGCTTGATCAGAGAACCGCCGAAGAAGTTGCCGACGCCAACGCCGAAGGTCGTAAGCGCTAAGCCAGTGACGTTCTGGTTGGCGCGGAGGGTAACGGTCAGCAGGCAGTAAATCAGACCCATCAGAAGCGAGCCTGCCAGCGAGCAGAGCATCGGAATGCCGATGGCGGCAAGCGCGCTCATTTCGGCAGCGGGGACCGACTGCTCGTAGAAGAAGGCTCCAATGACGCCGCAGATACCGCCGACATACATGACGCCCGGAATGCCGAGGTTCAGGTTGCCGGATTTTTCGGTGAGGATTTCACCGGTGCTGCCGTACAGAAGCGGAATGCCCTGCATGACGGCACGCGGAAGGAACGAAGCAAAATCAAAAAACATCTCTTACGCCTCCTTTTTGCCCTTGCGCAGACTGACCTTGTAGGTGAGGAAGAACTCACTGCCGATGATGAAGAACAGGATGATACCGGTCAGAATGTCGGCGAAGGAATGGTTGAGGGAGAATACGCTGGAAATCTCACTCGCGCCGCGGCTTAAAACGACAAGGAGCAGGCTCGTGAACACCATGACGATGGGGTTGAACTTTGCCAGCCACGAAACCATAACGGCTGTGAAGCCGCGTCCACCGACGATTGTGGTGGTGAGGGTATGGTCGGTGCCTGCCGTGAGCAGAAGTCCCATCAGACCGCAGATCGCGCCGGAGAGCACCATCGTGCGGATGATCACGCGCTCGACCTTGATGCCGGCGTAGCTCGCGGTGCGCTGGCTCTCGCCGACGACGGCGATTTCATAGCCGTGCTTGCTGTAGTTGAGGTAGATGTACATGAGAATGGTCATGACCGCAACGACCAGAATGGTCAGCAGATACTGCTTGCCGCCGATGACGGGGAGCCAGCCTGCTTCACTGTTCTGATTGATGATGCCGATCTTGCCCGCGCCCTTCGGCACTTCCCAGACGATGATGAAGAATGCAGCGAGCTGGGTTGCGATGTAGTTCATCATGAGCGTGAAGAGCGTCTCGTTGGTGTTCCACTTCGCCTTGAAGAACGACGGAAGAAAGCCCCACAGAGAGCCTGCCGCGATGGCGGCGACGAGCATGACGAGAATCAGAACGCCGTTCGAAAGCTTGTCGCCCAGCACGATCATACATGCCGCGGTGGCAAGACAGCCGATCAGAACCTGACCTTCTGCGCCGATGTTCCAGAAGCGCATTTTGAATGCGGGCGTGACGGCGAGGGAGATGCCGAGCAGAACCGCGAGGTTCTGGAACGTGACCCAGGATTTGCGCGCGGTGCCGAATGCACCGTAGAAAATGGTGCCGTAGATGCTGATCGGGTTTTCACCCGTGAGGAGCATTGTGACGAGCGCGCAGACAATCAGCGCCAGAACGATTGCACCGCCGCGGATCAGCATCGCCTGATACCAGGGCAGAGCGTCTCGCTTGGAGATATGGAACAGGGACTGTTTATGCATCGACTTTTCCTCCTCTCACGAGGGTCATGAGGCTGCCGATCTGGCGCTTGTCGGTGGTTCTGGCGTCGACCACGCCGGAAACCTGACCGCCGCACAGAACGACAATCCGGTCGCAGAGCTCCAGCAGAACGTCGAGGTCTTCGCCGACATACACGACGGCGACGCCCTTCATCTTCTGCTCGGTGAGCAGGTTGTAAATGGTGTAAGACGTGTTGATATCGAGTCCGCGCACCGCGTAAGCCGTCATGAGAACGGCAGGAGACTGCGCAATTTCACGACCGACCAGAACCTTCTGCACGTTGCCGCCGGACATGCGGCGCACGGGGAAGTTCGTGCTGGGCGTCACAACGCCGAGCTCGTTCCAGATGCGGTTTGCAAGAGCCTCGGGGTCCTTGCGGTTTAAGAAGATGCTGGCGCCCTTTCTCCAGGAGCGGAGCATCATGTTGCCCGTCATGCCCATCGAGCCGACCAGACCCATGCCCAGACGGTCTTCGGGGACGAAGGACATGGCAATGCCGCTCTTGCGGATATCCATGGGGTCGAGACCAACCAGCTCCTTCGGCGCGCTGCCGTCCGGTGCGTAATACTTGACAGAGCCTTCGGCAACCGGGTAAAGACCCGCGATGGACTCAAGAAGCTCGCGCTGACCGCTGCCTGCGATGCCCGCAATGCCGAGCACCTCGCCGGCGTTGATGGTGAACGACACATCGTCGAGCCGCTTGACGCCCAGCTCGTCGTAGGCGGTAAGACCGGTGATTTCCAGACGCTTCTGGACATTCACGGGCTCCGGACGGTCGATGTTGAGCGCGACCGCGTGACCGACCATCATATCGGTCAGAGACTGCTGGTCGGCATCCTTGGTGAGAACATCTCCGATGTACTCGCCCTTGCGCAGAACCGCGACGCGGTCCGATACATCAAGCACCTCGTGGAGCTTGTGCGTGATGATGATCAGCGACTTGCCGTCGGCTTTCATGTTGCGCATGATCTGGAAGAGCTTGTCGGTCTCCTGCGGGGTCAGAACCGCGGTCGGTTCGTCGAGAATCAGGATGTCGGCGCCGCGATAGAGCACCTTGACAATCTCAACCGTCTGCTTCTGCGAGACGGACATGTCGTAAATTTTCTGGTCGGGGTCGATATCGAAGCCATATTTGTCGCAGATTTCCTTGACCTTGCGGCTTGCCTCGGGAAGATTCATTCTGCCGGATTCCTCCAGACCGAGAATGATGTTCTCCGTGGCGGTAAAGATATCGACAAGCTTGAAATGCTGGTGGATCATGCCGATGCCGTGGGCAAAGGCGTCCTTCGGAGAGCCGATCGTCACCGGCTGCCCATGAATGTAAATCTGCCCCTCGTCGGGGAAGTAGATGCCGGAGAGCATGTTCATCAGCGTCGTTTTGCCGCTGCCGTTTTCGCCGAGCAAAGACAGGATCTCGCCCTCGTGCAGCTCCAGGTTAACGGCATTGTTTGCCGTTACCTTACCAAACCGCTTTGTAATATTCTCCATCCTAACTGCGCATTCAGATCCCAAGGCGGTCACCCTTTCTTTGTGGGAGGAAAACTCTCTCCCGATTTTTGTAAGTACAATGGTATTTTAACATAAGCCGGTGCAAATGTAAATAATATGACCAAATTTTTTTTAAGACCCGCAAAAAATTTGTCATGTTTTCATAATGGAACTCGGGCTGCCCGAGGGCAGCCCGATTGGCAAGCTATGAAAAGAATTAGAATGCGGTGTCGAGCAGCGTGATGCCGTCGATGTTCAGCTGGAAGTACGGAGCCGAACGGAAGGTGGACTCTGCGAAGTAGCCGTCCACGATTGCCTCGGTGTCGGGCGTGTAATCCGGATCGGTATCAACGTCCGCCATGGAGGAGGTCAGCTGCTGACCGTCAACGGTGAAGGTGGTCACGTCGTAGACATGGCGCGTGCCAGCCTCGAGCTCTGCCTTGGCAGCCTCGACAGCTTCCGCGGTGCCGGCGGCGACAACGTTCTCATTGAGCTCGGTCAGGACGACGGAGCCGGTAGCGAGCGTGCCGGTCCAGTCAGCGTCGATGGCTTCGCCGTTCATCGCAGCGGTGATGGCGTACTTGTAGTACGGAGCCCAGTCGATACGGGAAGAAACGAGGTAGGTGTTCGGGCAGGCAGCCTGGGTCGAGCCGTTGTAGGAGACGTCGGGAACACCGGCGGTCTCGCAGGCGGTCGGAGCGCCCATGGAGTCGGCGTGCTGGCTGATGAGCTTGCAGCCGTTGTTGATGAGCTTCTGTGCGCCTTCCTTTTCAGCGGTCTCGTCGTACCAGCTGCCGGTGAAGGTGACTTCCATCGTGGCGGTCGGGCAGACGGAACGTGCGCCCAGGAAGAAGGAGGTGTAGCCGGAGATAACCTCGGCGTAGGTGAAAGCGCCGACGTAGCCGATCTTTGCCTCGTCAGCGGTGAACTGACCGGCTTCGATCATCTCGTTGAGCTTCATACCGGCGACGATACCGGCGAGGTAGCGGCCTTCATAGATGGAGGCGAAAGCGTTGTGGTAGTTGGCAAGGTTCTCGGTGTGCGCCTTCGTGCCGGTGGAGTGGCAGAACTGGACATCCGGGAATTCCTTTGCAGCCTGGATCATGTAGTCCTCATGACCGAAGGAGTCGGCGAAGACGATGTTGCAGCCGGCGTCAGCCAGATCCGCAGCGGCGTCGTAGCATTCCTGACCTTCGGGAACGTTCGTCTTGATGACGTATTCCACGCCCAGAGCCTCGGCAGCTTCCTTCGCGCCGTTGATGAAGTTCAGGTCGTAGGTGGAGTTTTCATCATGGAGCATGATGAAGCCAACCTTGAAGTCGGCGGGAGCGGCCGTCTCAGCGGCAGGCTCCTCGGTGGTCTGCTCGGTCTTTTCTTCCGTTGCAGTTTCGGTTGCAGCGGTCTCGGTCTTGGTTTCCTCAGTGGGAGCCTCGGTCTTGGACGCGCAGGCTGCCAGAGCAAAAACCATAACCAGTGCCAGAAGCAGGGCGATGATCTTTTTCATTTAGCGATTCCTCCTAAATTTTTTGTGGGTTGCGAATGATCGGGTGCAAAACGAAAAAACTTTTTGCAGGTCAATCAAGTACCTTCATTTTACATGATTTATGCAAAGAATGCAATCCCCTTTCTAAAAAATATTTAGTTTTTGTGCTGTTTTGCTGATATTCGACCATATTGACCTAACAAATTTTTAGATTTTCGGGACGGTTGTAAGCTATGCACAGAAATGATTCGTCAGAATTGTTCAGAATCACTTTTCTCGTTTCGATAAAGCTGTACGCCTTTCACAAGAAACCTAAAAAATTTTTAGCTTTTTGCGCGCCTTGTCCTTTTGCGCAGACAAAGCGGGCGGATTTCGTGAAGTTTGACGAAAGACGGACGTGGAAAACGGGCGGCAAACATGATATGATAGCTGCAGTTGATCATGATGCGGCGCTTTGTGTATGAGACGCGCCGCTTTGAAAGAGGTAGTATTATGCACGAACCGTTTTTCCTGCGCGGGACACTTTTATACAGCAGCAGCCCCGATACCATAGAAATTCTCGACGACGGGTGGCTGCTCTGCCGCGACGGCAGGGCGGCAGGCGTCTTCCGCAGCAAGCCCGAGCGCTTCGCGAACCTGGACGTTTTTGATTATACGGGAAAGCTGATCATTCCCGGCATGACGGACCTGCACGTTCACGCGCCGCAGTTTTCCTTCCGGGGGCTCGGGATGGATCTGGAGCTGCTCGACTGGCTCAACACCTACACCTTCCCCGAAGAGTCCAAATATGAGGACCTCTCGTATGCCGAGACGGCGTATGAGAGCTTTGTTTCGCGCCTTGCCCGCAGCACGACCACGCGCGCGTGCATTTTTGCGACGCTGCATCTTCCGGCGACACTGCTTCTGATGCAGAAGCTGGAGGACGCGGGGCTCAGCACCTATGTCGGCAAGGTCAACATGAACCGCAACTGTCCGGGGTATCTGCGCGAAATCTCCACCAATCAGGCAATCCGCGATACAGAGCGCTGGGTGGTGCAGTCACGCGAGCGCTTTTCGCATACGAAGCCGATTCTGACCCCACGCTTCATTCCGTCGTGTACCGACGACTTGATGTATGCACTGTCCCGGCTGCGCGCAAAATACGATCTGCCGGTGCAGAGCCATCTGTCTGAAAACCTCGGCGAGATCGAATGGGTGAAGGAGCTCTGCCCGCGGTCCAAATTCTATGGCGATGCGTATGACCAGTTCGGCATGTTCGGCGGGGGGTATCCCTGCATCATGGCGCACTGTGTGCACTCGAACGACGCCGAGCAGGAGCTGATGCTCAGACGAGGCGTGTATATCGCCCACTCGCCGGAATCGAATATGAACCTTGCCTCCGGTGTTGCGCCGGTCAACCAGTTTATCGACCGGGGACTTCATGTGGGACTGGCGACTGACATCGCCGGCGGCAGCCATGAGAGCATGCTGCGCGCGATGATGCACGCCATTCAGGCGTCGAAGCTGCGCTGGCGGCTGCTGGACCAGAGCGTGAAGCCCTTGAGCTTTGAGCGGGCGTTCTATCTGGCGACCATGGGCGGCGGGCAGTTCTTCGGCAAGGTCGGCTCGTTCCTGGACGGATACGAGCTGGACGCGGTGGTGCTGGACGATGCAGGTCTTGAGCATCCGCAGCCGCTTTCCGCCCGCGCGCGCCTGGAGCGCATGGTTTATCTTGCCGACGAGCGGAACATTGCCGCCAAATTCGTCTCCGGCAGAAAGATTCTGTAAAGACCTGACAACGGCAATCCCCGGATGCTCTGCATCCGGGGATTTTTACCGGTTTTTCGGGGGGAATGGCGTGGAATTTGGATGGTTTCCTGCTTGTATCGTGTGCGGTTGCGTGGTATAATATTGCATCGAAAATGAGGCACAGGGGGGTCCGGTGCCGGAAAGAACAGGCAGACGCAAATGAGAAAGGTAGCAGATATTCACGCGCATGTCTTCCCGGAGAAGCTTGCCGACAAGGCGCCCGCGTCCATCAGCGCGTTTTACGGCGGTATGGAGGTTGCCTGCCACCCGGCGACGCCGCAGAAGATGGCGTTTTATGAGCAGGAGGCTGGCATCACGCGCTTTGTCATGAGCAATTCCGCGACGACGGCGCATCAGGTGCACAGCATCAACGATTTTCTGCCGCAGGCGGTAAAAAATATTCCGGGCGCGATTGCCTTCGGCTCGATCTTTCCGGGCATGGACGGCGCGATCGAAGAGCTGGAGCGGGCAAAGGCACTCGGTATCCGGGGGCTCAAGGTCCATCCGGATTTTCAGAAGGTGCCGCTGGATGATCCGGCGGGCGTTCCCATTTACCGCAGGGCAGCGGAACTGGGGCTGCCGGTGCTGTTTCATATGGGAGACGACCGGTATGATTACTCGACGCCCGAGCGGCTGATGAACCTTTTGCGGCAGGTGCCGGATCTGCAGGTGATTGCCGCACATTTCGGTGGCTGGCGGGCGTGGGCGCATTCGTATGAATGCCCGCTGCCGAGCTGCGTGCTGTATGACACGTCGAGCACGCTGCCGATGATTCCGCGCGACATGGTGCTGCGGATGCTCGATAGATTCGGACCCGAGCGGTTTTTGTTCGGGACGGATTTTCCGATGTGGTCGCCCAAAGAGGAGCTGGCGCGGTTTCTGGCGCTGGGACTGGGCGAGGATGTGAACGAAAAAATTCTCTACGGGAATTTCATGAAGCTGTTTGACCTGCACGACGAAGACGAGACGGAGGGTGCGTAACATGTATCAGATTGGTGTGGATATCGGCGGAACCAATATCAAGGTCGGTCTTGTGAGCGAAACGCTGGAGCTGCTGCAAAGCTGCAGCGTCCGGTTCCCGCACGACGGCGCGAGAAGCGTGGTCAAAACCATAGAGGAAGCGGTCAATTTCCTGCTGCAGCAGCAGAACATTCCGCGCGGGCAGCTCGAGAGCGTCGGCATTGTTGTTCCCGGCAGCATCGACCAGACCGGCGAGCGCGTCATCGACGCCTACAACCTGGGCTTTCACGATGTGCCGCTCAAGGCGCTGGTGCAGGAGGCGTTCAAGGGTGTGCCAGTGTATCTGGCAAACGATGCAAACGGCGCTGCGCTGGCAGAGCTTTACGCGGGCGCGTTCCGCGGCTGCCGGACGGCGGTGCTGCTCACGCTCGGCACGGGGCTCGGCGGCGGCATCATCTTCGGCGGGCATATGTTCAACGGCGGTATGAACCAGGGCGTGGAGCTGGGGCACATGTATCTGGTCAACGGCGGCGAGCACTGCACCTGCGGCAACGACGGCTGCATGGAAGCATACTGCGCGGCAAGCGCACTGGCGCGCGACGGAAAACGCGCGATGCTCGAGCATCCGGAAAGCCTGATTGCCGTGCGGGCAGGCGGTGCGGCGGATGCCGTGGACGCAAAGCTCGTCATCGACTGCGCCAAGGAGGGCGACGAGACGGCGAAAGCGGTCTTTGACCGGTATATCGACAGCCTGTCTTCTGCCTGCGCGTCCATCTACAACCTGCTCGACCCCGAGGTCATTGCCATCGGCGGCGGCGTGTGCGGCGCGGGAGAGTTCCTCTTTGCTCCGCTGCGCGAGCGGACGACGGGAAAGTGCTTTTATAAGACGCACGGCAAACTGATTCCGGCAGAGCTGGGAAACGACGCCGGTATGATCGGCGCGGCGATGCTGCACCGGGACGCACAGTAAGATGTTGAAAATCTGAAACCTGGAGGAAATAATTATGGTAAGAATTGATAGAAGCGGCGCAAAGGAATTTCTGCCGGAGGGCAGCCTTGTGCAGCAGGCGCAGAGCGCCATCGACATGCTGAAAAACGGCACGGGCGCGGGAAGCGATTTCATCGGCTGGGTCGACCTGCCCGTGAACTACGACAAGGAGGAGTTCTCCCGCATTCAAAAGGCAGCAAAGAAAATCCAGTCCGATTCCAGGGCGCTCGTCGTCATCGGCATCGGCGGCAGCTATCTCGGCGCGCGCGCGGTGATTGAACTGCTGCGCAGCCCCAACTATAATATGCTGCAGAAATCGACGCCCGATATTTATTTCGCGGGCAACGGCATTTCCTCCGACGCGCTGTCGGAGATCATTGCCATGATCGGCAATCGTGATTTCTCCGTGAACGTCATCTCGAAGTCCGGCACGACGACCGAGCCTGCGATTGCGTTCCGCATTTTTAAAGAGATGCTGGAAAAGAAGTACGGCAAGGAAGGCGCGCGCGAACGGATCTACGCCACGACCGACAAGGCAAAGGGCGCGCTCAAGACGCTTGCAACCAAGGAGGGCTATGAGACCTTCGTCGTGCCCGACAATGTCGGCGGCAGATATTCGGTTCTGACGGCGGTCGGTCTTCTTCCCATCGCGGTCAGCGGCATCGACATTGAAAAGCTGATGCAGGGCGCGGCAGAGCAGCGCGAGGAAGCGCTCGCCGGCGGCGTGCACAGCGTGGAGGCGCAGTACGCCATGAACCGCCAGATGCTCTCGAACACCGGCAAGCATGTGGAAATTCTCGCTGCTTACGAGCCGTCGTTCCGGTTTATGGCAGAGTGGTGGAAGCAGCTCTACGGCGAGTCCGAGGGCAAGGACCAGACGGGCATTTTCCCGGCTTCCGTTGATCTGACACCGGATCTTCATTCGATGGGGCAGTATATGCAGGAGGGAAGACGGATGCTGCAGGAAACGGTCGTCTTCTTCGACAAGGCAAGAACGTCCATCGCCGTGCCGTCGGACGAGGAAAACCTCGACGGGCTCAACTATCTTGCCGGCCGCGAAATGAGCTACATCAACGAAAAGGCGATGCAGGCGACCAAGGCGGCGCATATCTCCGGCGGCGTGCCGGTGACGGAAATCCGGCTGCCGGAAATCTGCGAGCAGACGGTCGGCACGCTCATTTACTTCTTCGAGTATGCCTGCGGTGTGTCCGGCTATATCTCCGGCGTCAATCCATTCAACCAGCCCGGCGTGGAGGCATATAAGAAGAATATGTTCCACCTTCTCGGAAAGCCCGGCTATTAAGAAAACGAACCGGCTCGACCGCTTGCGGCCGAGCCGGTTGTTATCTGTCAGAAGCAAAAGAAGGCGGAAGGGTTTACGGCGCGCCTCCCATGCTGCAAGGAAGACGCGCCGTTTGAGAGATATCATCGATGGTACTATTGTACGGAATCTTCTGGTCGGATGCAAGCCTCCCCAGGGGATATTTTTTCGGAAAAAACGAGAAAAAATTCAGTTCCGGTCCGGGTCGAAGCGCTCGAAGATGCCGATGGCATGCGCCCGCTCGGCGCAAAGCAGGTCTTCGCGCCTGCGGAGGGTCCAGCTGACCTCCTGAATGCCCCAGAGGCTGCGGCAGAGCCTCGGCGCGAGGCAATTGCGGTCTTCATATTTGTAGGCGACGAAGTCCGGTCGGGTGAGGAAGTTCAGAAGGAGGTTTCCTGCGATGTAGCGCTTGTAAAGCGGAAGACCGGAGGGGTCTTTCAGGAAGTTCATCGACAGCTGCCCGCGGCAGGTGTCCGGGCGCAGCTTCTTGAGGTCCAGCAGGCAGAAGGGATCGAACGACTCGATGCAGTAGATGCCCTTGTAGGTATCCAGCCGCTCACAGACCGCCTTTGTGAGGGCAAAATGATTGCCATTGGCGCTTTTCAGTTCAATGATCAAGGGCGTTGCCGCTTCAAACAGCGCCAGTGCCTCGTCAAAGAGCGGAATCTGCTCGTCCGTTCCTTCCAGCCGAAGTGCCCGCAGCTCCTCGAAGGTCAGATCTTCGATCATGCCCTGCGCGCCGGTGCAGCGCGAGAGGCTTGAATCGTGAAATACGGCAAGCGTGCCGTCTTTTAAAAGATGCACGTCCAGCTCTGCGCCCCAGCCGTGCGCGATGGCGCGGCGGAAGGCGGGGAGACTGTTTTCCGGAATCTGCGGCTTGTCATGGTAGCCCCGGTGGGCAAAGCGCTGCGCGCGGAAGCAGGACCACAGCGGGTGATTTCGTCTGCCCTGCAGCGCAAGAATATAGAGCACGCAGAGAAGCAATAAAATGTAGAGTACGATCATAAGAATGCCTTCTTTTTCAGTTAATCTTCCATATCCTCGAACGCGGCAAGCCCGCGCTTTGCCTCCGCCTTGCTGTCTCCGTGCCGGACGAAGCACATCGTCACAAACGACAGCGCCACGAAAAAGGCGGCATATGGGAACAGAATCCGGTAGCTGATGCTCCGCATGAGCGTTCCGGCAAGGACCGGGGTCACGACCTGCGCCGCCATGGAGGCGGTGTAGTAAAAGCCGGTGAATTTGCCGGTGTCGGAGCCGCGGCACATCTCGACGACCATCGGCAGCGAGTTGACGTTGATTGCCGCCCAGGCAAGCCCCACAAGCGCGAAGACGAGGAACATGACGGCGTTGATGGAGGAAAAACTGGTCGTGAGGACATAGCCCAGGGCAAAGCAGGCGGCAAGCAGCACGATGCCCAGCTGGATGGTTTTCTTTCTGCCGATCTTTGCGGCAAGCGCGCCGATCGGGATGTAGGAGACAATCGCGCCGCCAGTTGCAATCAGAAGGCAGGTCGACGCGCCGCCGAGTCCCTGCCCCATTACGGCGGAGACATAGGTCGTGAACCAGGTGGTCACGCCGTTATAGCCCATGAACCACAGGGCAATCGATGCAAGAAGAAACCTGAGGCTGCGCCGGACGGGCTTCGGAAGGACCTCGGCTCCTGTAGCGTCGGTCTCGGCAAGGTTCCACTCCGGGTGCTGCGCTTCCAGCTTCTGGTGTTCCTTTGCCAGACGCGGCTCTTTGATCGTGAGGAACAGAATGCCGACCGAGACAAACATGATTGCCGAGACGATCAGGAAAAGCGGCTGATAGTCCAGCCGGTCCGCTTTGGTCAGCCCCATGGCGTCCAGCCGCTTCTGCGAGTACAGAATGGCGGCGACTGCGAGATACAAAATGCCGCCGACGGCACCCATGAGGTTGATGATGGCGTTGGCGCGCGAGCGAAGAGGCTTCGGCGTGAGATCCGGCATTAGCGCAACTGCGGCAGAGCGGTAGGTTCCCATCGCGATAAGCAGCAGCCCCAGCACGATGACAAAGCTTGCCGTCTTGAAGCCGGAAGGCGCGGCGGCGTAGCTGTTGTCCATGAGCGGCAGCAGGTTCATCAGAATCACCGCGCAGCCCGTACCAAAGAGAATGTAGGGCATGCGCTTGCCGATTTTCGTGTTCGTCTTGTCCGAGCGTGCGCCGAAAAACGGCAGAAGAAACAGCGCCAGCACATTGTCTGCCGCCATGATGGCGCCGGAGAAGGTTTCGTTCATGTGGAAGGTTTTCGTCAGAATGAGCGGAATGACGCTGTCATACATCTGCCAGAAGGCGCAGATGGACAGAAATGCGAGACCGGTCAGAATGGTGCGGCGGCTGTTGAGCTTCATGGGCGCGGCTCTCCTCTATATCATAAATATCTATCATTGCGGACACAGCTATTATAGCGGCGCACGGCGCATTTGACAAGCGTGCCGGCGGCGGCTACAATGGGGGAAACGGTTTAGGGAGTGTGAAGGATATGCAGCGTCTGCCGGAGGGCTTGAAGGAAAAGCTGTGTGCGTGGTATGACGCGGGGCATCGGGATCTGCCCTGGCGGCAGGACCGGGAGCCCTATCATGTGTGGCTGTCGGAAATTATGCTGCAGCAGACGAGAGTCGAGGCAGTGAAGGGCTATTACGCGCGGTTTTTGACCGAGCTTCCGACGATTGCGGCGCTGGCAGATTGCCCGCCCGACCGGCTGACGAAGCTCTGGGAGGGGCTCGGGTATTACAGCCGGGTCCGGAATTTGCAGAAGGCGGCAAAGATCATCATGGAGGAATCCGGCGGCGTATTTCCGAAGACGTATGACGCGGTGCGCGCCCTGCCGGGCATCGGAGACTATACGGCAGGGGCAATCTGCTCAATCTGCTTTGAGCTGCCGACGCCGGCAGTGGACGGAAATGTGCTGCGGGTTTTATCGCGCGTGATGGAAGACGGCGCGAGCATTACCGCCCAGAAAACAAAAAACGCCTGCCGCGAGGCGCTTGTGCCGGTCTACGAAAACGGCCCGCGCGGTACGCTCACGCAGGCGCTCATGGAATTGGGGGCAATGGTGTGCGCGCCGAACGGCGCGCCGCGGTGCGGCGATTGCCCGCTGAAGGAGTTGTGCCTTGCAAATGCGCACGGCACGTGGGAAGCATACCCCGTGAAGGACGCGAAAAAGCAGAAGCGCGAGGAGGAAAAGACGGTTTTTTATCTGATCTGCGAGGACTGCCTTGCCGTCCGAAAGCGCGAGAGCCGGGGACTTCTGGCAGGGCTGTGGGAGCTTCCGAACGTGGCGGGAAAGCTCGACGCGGGGCAGGCGCTATGCTATGTGGAAGATGCCGGATGCGAGCCGGCGGAGTTGCTGAAAAGCGTCGAGCGTGTGCATGTGTTCACGCATATCATCTGGCGGATGCGCTGCTATTATATGGTATGCAGACGAAAATCACCGGAATTTGTCTGGGCAGATGCGCAAAGACGGCACGCGGATGTGGCGCTGCCGACGGCGTTCCGGATGTTTGTAGAGGAATAAAAAGTTCCCCGCGCAGAGCTTTCTGCGCGGGGAACTTTTGTATCTGTGCAATCAGCCGATGTTCGGCAGCGCCGCAAAGCTCTTTTGAAGCTGCTCGTCGGTGGGAATGGTGTCGGTCATGGTGCCGTTGTTGTAAGACTCGTAGGCGTAGAGATCGAAGTAGCCCGTGCCGGTCAGACCGAAGAGAATTGTCTTTTCCTCACCGGTTTGCCTGCATTTGAGCGCTTCGTCGATTGCCGCGCGGATGGCGTGGCTGGACTCGGGCGCGGGGAGAATGCCTTCGACGCGCGCAAAATACTCCGCTGCCTCAAAGACGCTCGTCTGCTCAACTGCGCGCGCTTCCATGAGTCCGTCGTGGTAGAGCTGCGAGAGCGTCGAGCTCATGCCGTGGTAGCGAAGACCGCCCGCGTGGTTGGCAGACGGAATGAAGCCGGAGCCGAGCGTGTACATTTTTGCCAGAGGGCAGACCATGCCGGTGTCGCAGAAGTCGTAGGCGAATCTGCCGCGCGTGAAGCTCGGGCAGGACGCAGGCTCGACGGCAATGATCCGGTAGTCCTCTTCGCCGCGCAGCTTCTGCCCCATAAACGGCGCAATCAGACCGCCGAGGTTCGAGCCGCCGCCGGCGCAGCCGATGATGATGTCGGGCTTGACGCCGTATTTATCCAAAGCGGCTTTTGCTTCCAGACCGATGACCGACTGGTGAAGCAGAACCTGATTGAGAACGCTGCCGAGAACGTAGCGGTAGCCGGGCGTTGTCGTTGCAGCCTCGACTGCCTCGCTGATCGCGCAGCCGAGAGAGCCGGTGGTATCCGGGTCCTTCTCCAGAATTTTTCTGCCAACGTTTGTCGTGTTGGACGGCGACGGCGTGACGCTCGCGCCGTAGGTGCGCATGACCTCGCGGCGGAAGGGCTTCTGCTCATAGGAGCATTTGACCATGTAGACCCTGCAGTCCAGACCCAGGTATGCGCACGCCATGGAAAGCGCGGTGCCCCACTGACCGGCGCCGGTTTCCGTCGTGACGCCCTTGAGCCCCTGCTGCTTGGCGTAATACGCCTGGGCGATGGCGGAATTTAATTTATGGGAGCCGGAGGTGTTGTTGCCCTCAAACTTGTAGTAGATCTTTGCCGGGGTGCCGAGCTTTTTCTCGAGGCAGTAGGCTCTGACCAGCGGCGAGGGGCGGTACATCTTGTAAAAATCGCGGATTTCCGCCGGGATTTCGATATACGGCGTGTCGTTGTCCAGCTCCTGACGGACCAGCTCGTCGCAGAAAACGGGGCGCAGATCGTCAAACGTCATGGGCTTGCCTGTACCGGGGTTCAGCAGCGGCGCGGGCTTGTTTTTCATGTCGGCACGGAGATTGTACCATGCCGTGGGCATCTCATTTTCGGAGAGATAGATTTTGTACGGAATTTGTTCAGACATGTTTGCGTCCACCTTTCTTTGGATTTGCAATGGATGAGCCAAATCTGCGGGACAAAACGAAAACCCTCCTGTCCCTACAGTACGAACTGCTGGGACAGGAGGGGAAAACTCCTGCGGTGCCACCCGGCTTGACGCGCTAGCGCCCACTTTGCGTATGCCAATACATACCGGCTCTTGATAACGGAGCGCCCGCTCCGGCTTGCCTACTGGAAACAGCGTTCGGCTTGCCCTCAGAAGCCCATTCGGCAACCGCCCTGCGCCGCGCTTCCACCGCCCGCGGCTCTCTTTGGCAAGGGGTGTGATTGCTTACTCACACTTCTTCACTGGTTTGAATGGCTAAACTCTACCACTTGAGTAGGCGTTTGTCAAGTGAAATTTTTGTGCGCGGTTTTTGCCGGAACTTGCGGAGAAAACCGGTCAAAGCATGCGCCGAAACGACCGCATTTTCCCGGAACACATGTCACAATGGGCTATCAGACGCGGAAAAATTCCGCAGCAAAAGAGGGAAGGACATGAAATTTTTTCGGAAACTTGCGCTGGCGGCGCTGCTGACGGCGCTTCTGACAGGGACGTGCCTTGCGCGCGAGACGTTTCACGGGGCGTATCTGCAGGGCTTTCCAGACGGAAGCATCCGACCGGACGCGGCGGTTACGCGCGCGGAGCTGGCAGAAATTCTGTACCGGATGATGGACTTGGATCAAAGACGGGAACTGTCTGAAACCGAGAGCGTGTTCGCGGATGTTCCCACGCGGCACTGGGCGTATGATGCCATCTGCGCGATGGCAGGCGCGCGGCTGATGCTGGGCGGTTCAGACGGATGCTTTCGACCGGACGACGGTGTGACGGGCGAGGAGCTTTCGATTATTTTCGAGCGCGTGCGTGCGCAGGAGACCGGGAAGAAGGCATTGCCGGAGCTTGCCTGCGGCTGGGCTTCGCAGGAGGTGACGTTCGAAGCGGGCAACGGCTGGGTCATGGGGCTGCACGGAACCGAATTTTCCCGCGAGCAGCCCTTTACCAGAGGCGAGCTGGCGGCGCTTTTGAACCGGATTCTGGGGCGCGAGCCCGAAAGCCTTTCGGATTTGCTGGTCGGCATGCCGCTGTTCTCCGACAATCTGGACACGGCGGCGCCGTATTTTCTGGCGCTGCAGGAGGCGGCAATCGACCACACGGCAGAAAAAACCGGCGCGCACGAGCGCTGGACGGGACTTGGATAGAAAATCAGGAAAGCTTCATGCGCGGAAGATCGTCTTCCGCGCGTTTTTCTGCGCTTTTTCAGATGGACAGGGCGCGGAAAATGGCATATAATACGAGAGCTTGAAAAGACAAACAAGAGGGCGGACGATGGAGAGAAATACCATGAAGATCAGAACAAGAATGCTGGCGCTGGTGCTGGTGTTGAGCTTTCTTTTGGGGCTGTGCGGCTGCCTGCCGGTGCCGACGGTCCGAAAGGGCGAGACGGCGCCGGAGGAAGAGCTTCAGACAAGCGAAGCCGGTCTTTCTGCACGGGAAGAAGCAATTGAGACGCTGGCGGCAGACGGCTATTTCACGCCGCTGGCGCGCGAAGCGCTTTCCTTTGACGAGATGGTGCTCGGAGAGATTTCCCTTGATGAATTTACACCTTACGCGCAGGCGCTCACACGGGCGGCGGAGGCAGAAAGCCGGGAGGCGTTTCACCGCGCGTGCGTAGAAGCCGAGCGGATGCTTGTCCGGATCAACACGGCGGGGGCGCTTCTGGAAATCGAGAGCGACCGCGACGCAGCCGATGAAGCGCGCAGCACGCGCGCGGACAATCAGGTACAGGCATACTACGACGCGATGGATTTGTACGACCGGACGCTCTGCGAGATTGCCTCGGGGGATCACGCGGGGATGCTTGACAAGGAATTTGCCGCGTGGCAGATTGAATATTTCAGAAGCTATGACGCCGAAAGCTCCGCGCAGAGTCTGTACCTGACCAATCAGGAGGCGCAGCTGGTTTCGCAGTACGCGCTCTGCTCGTCGCAGGACGAGGTTGACTACGAGCGGCTGACGGAGATTTATCTGCAGCTCGTTTCCGTACGCGCAGAGATGGCGGAGCTTGCCGGTGCGGCGAACTACTCGGAGTATGCCTACAGCGCGTTCTATTCGCGCGACTATACGCCCTCGGACGCGCAGAAAATCTGGAAGACGGCGAAGGAGGATTTTGCGCCGCTGCTGCAGAAATACACCGACAGCCTGACGCAGGCGCTCTGGAAGGAGGACCTGAGCGCAGGAGAATGCACGGAAGAAAGCATTGTGCAGGCGCTTTGCTACGGCGCGGCGCGCATGAGCCCGGAAATCCGCGAGGCGGCGGAGTATCTGCTGGACCATCAGCTCTACGACATTTCCTACGACCGCAAAAAGCTTTCCACCGGCTATACGACGTATCTTTACAGCTTCGACGCACCGTTCATTTTCAACTGCCCCGACGGATCGTACACGGACTACACGGATATGTTCCACGAGTTCGGGCACTGGGCGGCAGGGTATTATCACGGCTCGGACCCGCTTTACGGCGTGACGGACTATGATCTGAGCGAATTGCAGTCGCAGGGCATGGAGGTCATGTTCCTGCAGTTCTATGACGAGCTGTTCGGAGCCAGCGCGCAGGTTCTGCGCGGCGAGACGCTTCTGAACCTTGTCTACAGCGTGGTCACGGGCGCAATGTATGACGAGTTCCAGCAGCGCGTTTATCTGGAACCGGAACTGTCTGAAGAGCGCCTGCTTGATATTTTCCGCGAGGTCTATGAGAGCTACGGCTTTGAGATCTATGACGGATATGAATACGAATGGGCGGATGTGATTCATAATTTCCAGCAGCCGCTGTATTATATCAGCTACGCCGTTTCGGCAATTCCGGCGCTGGAGCTTTATGTGCAGTCGGTCGAAAGCCCGAACGAGGCGATGGACACGTATCTGCGTGTGGCAGGCATGTCGGACGAGGAATACTACCTCACCGACGCGCTGCGCGAGACCGGGCTTTCCAATTCCATGAAGTCTCCCATCGGAGATGTGATTGCGCAGGAGCTGGAAAAAAGCGGCGCGTTTGATTTCGAAAACGGATCGAAAGAGATGAGAAATACAGAATGAAACGATTGGGTGTTTACCTCAAGCCCTATACGCTGCAAAGCATCTTAGGACCGCTCTTCAAGCTCCTCGAGGCGCTTCTGGAGCTGTTTGTGCCGCTGGTTGTGGCAGACATTATCGACACCGGCATTGCCTCCGGCGACAGCGGGTATCTGGTCCGGCGGTGCCTGCTTCTGATCGGGCTGGGGCTTCTGGGGCTTGCCGCCTCCGTGACCGCGCAGTATTTTGCGGCGAAGGCGGCAATCGGCTTTACCGCCGGTGTGCGCCACGCGGTCTTTCAGAAGGTGCAGAGCCTTTCCTACGCCGAGCTTGACAGACTCGGCACGTCGACGCTGATGACGCGCATGACAAGCGACATGAATCAGGTGCAGACGGGGCTTAACCTCGCACTGCGGCTTTTGCTGCGGTCTCCGTTTGTGGTGTTCGGCGCGATGATCATGGCGTTCACGATCGACGTCAAATCCGCGTGGGTTTTTGCGGTGATCATTCCGCTTCTGTTCGCGGTGGTCTTTGCCATCATGTTCAGCTGCATTCCGCTCTACCGGCGCGTGCAGGGGCGGCTGGACGGCGTGCTCGGCGCGGCAAAGGAGAATCTTGCCGGTGTGCGTGTGATCCGCGCGTTCGGAAAAGAGCGGCAGGAAGTCAAGAGCTTCGAGGAAAAGAGCGGGGCGCTGCTATCCTCACAGCTGTTTGTCGGCAAGATTTCGTCACTTTTGAATCCGGTGACCTACGTGATGATCAACCTTGCGATTATTGCCGTTCTGCGCACGGGCGCAGGGCAGGTGGACAAGGACATTCTGACACAGGGTCAGGTGATGGCGCTTTACAACTACATGTCGCAGATTCTTGTCGAGCTGATCAAGATGGCAAGCCTGATTCTGAGCATGACGAAGGCGACGGCAAGCGCAAAGCGGGTGGCATCGGTTCTGGCGCTGGAAAGCAGCCTGTCTGTGCCGGAGCGCGACCCGCAGGAAAAAAAGGACGCGCCCGCAGTCGAGTTTGACGGCGTCACGTTTACCTATCCCACCGGCGGCGCGCCCGCGCTGAGCGATATTTCGTTTGCGCTCGGGCATGGAAAGACGCTCGGCATCATCGGCGGCACCGGCTCGGGCAAGTCGACGCTTATCAGCCTCATTCCGCGCTTTTATGACGTATCCGCCGGTGCGGTGAAGGTCGATGGATGCGATGTGAAAGACTTCCCGCTGCAAACGCTGCGCGGGAAAATCGGTCTGGTGCCGCAGAAGGCTCTTTTGTTCCTCGGAACCATCCGCGACAACCTTCTTTGGGGCAATGAAAACGCGCCGGACGAGGAGCTTTATGAGGCGCTTCGCGCGGCGCAGGCGCTGGAGGTGGTCGAGGGAAAGCCGAAGGGACTCGACGACCCGGTAGAGACCGGCGGCAGAAACTTTTCCGGCGGGCAGCGGCAAAGGCTTACCATTGCGCGCGCGCTGGTCAGACGCCCGGAGCTTCTGATTCTGGACGACAGCGCGTCGGCGCTCGACTTTGCCACGGACGCCGCACTGCGGCGGGCGCTGCGGGAGCTTTCGTGGCATCCGGCGGTTGTGATCATTTCCCAGCGCACGGCGTCGATTCGCTTTGCAGACGAAATTCTGGTGCTGGACGACGGGCGTCTTGCCGGCAAGGGCACGCACGACGAGCTGCTGGAAACCTGCGAGGTCTATCGCGAGATTTATGAGTCTCAGTTCAAGAAGGAGGATGCAAGATGAACCGGAATTCCTCCTCGGCAAAAACGCTCCGGCGGGTGCTCGGAGAACTCGAAGGGCAGAAGCATCTGGTGGTGCTGAGCTTCCTGCTGGCGCTTGCGAGTGTGGCAGGAACGCTGTTCGTGCCGATTCTGGTCGGTCGGGCAATCGACGAGATTGTCGGACCGGGGCAGGTCGATTTCGGCGCGCTCGGGCGAATCGGCATGCAGATTGCTGCGACGGCGGCAGTTGTGGCGCTTAGCCAGTGGCTGATGAACATCATCAACAACAAGATCACCTTCCGCGTGACGCGCGAGGTGCGCCAGAAGGCGTTCGCGCATCTGCAGACGCTGCCGCTGTCCTATCTGGATGCGCACCCGTCGGGCGAGATTGTCAGCCGTATGATCTCCGACACCGAGCAGTTTGCAGACGGTCTTCTTCTGGGCTTCACGCAGCTTTTTACCGGTGTCCTGACGATTGCCGGGACGCTCGGATTTATGTTGAGCCTCGATTGGCGCATCACGCTGGTCGTGGTGGTGCTGACGCCGCTGTCTTTGTTCGCAGCAAAGTTCATCGCGACAAGAACGTATGATATGTTCAAGCTTCAGTCGAAGACGCTCGGTGAACAGACGGCGCTGGTCGGCGAGATGTTGGATGGCGAGCGGGTCGTGCAGGCATTTTCGCGCGAGCGGCAGGCGGTTGAGGCATTTGACGAAATTAACGGCAGACTCAAAAAATACACCCTGCGCGCGACGTTTTTTTCCTCGCTGACAAATCCGGTCACGCGCTTTGTCAACAGCATCGTCTATGCCTGCGTGGCGCTCACGGGCGCGCTAGTCGCGGTGACAGGCGGCATCACAGTGGGCGGTCTTTCCGTCTTCCTCAGCTATGCCAACCAGTACGCAAAGCCCTTCAACGACATTTCCGGCGTCGTGACCGAGCTGCAGAACGCGATGGCATGCGCGGGGCGCGTGTTTGAGCTGATCGACGAGCCGTCGGAGACGGCGGACGCGCCGGACGCAATCACACTGGACCATGCCGACGGGCGTGTGGCGCTTACAAACGTCAGCTTCCGCTATGTGCCGGAGCGTCCGCTGATTGAAACGCTCAACGTTTCCGTGCAGCCCGGCGAGCGCGTGGCAATTGTCGGTCCGACGGGCTGCGGCAAGACGACGCTCATTAACCTTCTCATGCGCTTTTACGACGTGAACGGCGGCGAAATCCGCGTCTCCGGCGAGAAAATCACGAACCTCACGCGCAGAAGCCTGCGGCAGAATTTCGGCATGGTGCTGCAGGATACGTGGATCAAGACCGGCACGGTGCGGGAAAACATCGCGCTCGGAAAGCCGGACGCGACGGAAGACGAAATCGTTGCGGCGGCAAAGGCGTGCCACGCAGACGGCTTTATCCGGCGGCTGCCGGACGGCTACGATACGGTCATTACCGACGGCGGAGGGCTCCTGTCGCAGGGACAAAGGCAGCTTCTGTGCATTGCGCGCGTGATGCTGGCGCTGCCGCCGATGCTGATTCTCGACGAGGCGACCAGCTCGATCGACACGAGAACGGAGCTCAAAATCCAGCATGCGTTCTCGCAGATGATGAAGGGCAGAACAAGCTTCATCGTGGCGCACCGCCTGTCTACCATCCGCGAGGCGGACGTGATTCTTGTCATGAAGGACGGGCACGTCATTGAGCAGGGACGGCATGAGCAGCTTCTGGCGCAGAATGGCTTCTATGCGAAGCTCTATAACAGCCAGTTTGAGCAGTAAGCTTCTGAAAAACAGAGCGGTGCGGACGGTTTTTCCGCATCGCTCTTGCTTTTTTGTTCACAGATGGTACAATATGGGTAGCTTATTGATCGACGGAGAGGAGCCAGCAGCATGGCAAAGCGCATCACAAGAATTGTTCTGACCGGCGGACCCGCCGCAGGCAAAACGACGCTCATCAGCCGCATTCTCAAGGAGTTCAAGCAGGACGACGGCTGGAAGGTGATTACGATTCCGGAGACGGCGACGGAGCTGATTTCCGGCTTCGGCATCCGCCCGTTCGGCAACTGCGTGTCGATGCTGGATTTTCAGTATTTTGTGATCGCAGACCAGCTGCACAAGGAAAAGCTGGCGCTCAAGGGCGCGCAGATGGTGCCGGAGGAAAACGTACTGATCATCTACGACCGGGCGCTGTTTGACGACAAGGCGTATATCACGGACGAGCAGTTCCGGGAGATTCTGGCGTACTTCGGCAAAACCGAGCAGGAGGTGCTTGCGGGCTACGACGCGGTTTTGCATCTGGTTTCGTGCGCCAAGGGCGCGGAGTTTGCCTATAACTTCGGAAACGAGGCGCGCTATGAGCCGCTGGAGACCGCGCGGGAGAAGGACGATCTGACGCTGCGGGCGTGGAAGGACCATCCGAACCTCAAAGTGATCGACAATGCGGTCGATTTTGAAGACAAGCTCCGCCGCGGCATCCGCGCCATTTACGACTGCCTCGGATTGACCGCGCCGCAGGAGGTCTGGCACAAGTATCTGATCGCCATGCCGGATGTGCTGGCGCTTGAGAAGACGTATGCCGCCAGCGCGATCGATATGATGCAGACCTATCTCGTCGGGACGCAGCCGAACGTCGTCCGCCGCATCCGCCAGCAGAAAAACGGGCAGGAATATCTGTATTTCTACACCGAGAAGCGCTACACGGACGCGGGCGCGTGGGAGACGGAAAAGCCGATCACGCAGAAGGAATATGTCCAGTATCTCATGGAGGCAGACACGGCGCTGCATGCGGTCCACAAGACGAAATACCACTTCTGCATCGATGGGCAGCGGTTTGAAATCGACGTGTATCCGTTCAGCGAAAGCCGCGCGATCATGCGCGCCGAGCTTCCGGCGGCGGCGTCCGCGCCGCAGACGCCGCAAGGCATCGAGATTATCCGCGAGGTCACGGGCGACCCCATGTACAAAAACAGTCGTCTGGCAAGAGAACAGAAATTGTAATAAAAACCCGGACCGTCTCAGACGGTCCGGGTTTTGCGTATCGGCGGAAAAAGACGTGCCTTTGTCAAAGAATCCGGATCTGGCACATGCGCATGGCAGCGAGGGCGTTTTCATGGCTTTCCGGCGTGACGCCGGCGCAGCAGGCGCTGTCGACCGCAATCGGAAGCTCCGGCAGTGCGCACTTGGCAGACAGCACGTTCGTAATTACGCAGATATCCGTGCAGAGCCCGACAAATTCTGCCGAGGTGAGATTGTCCAGTCCCTTGAGATACTGCACGAGTTCTTCGGAGCCGAACGAGGGCTTGTCAAAAATCCGCGCGCCGGTGGTGTCCAACGCAGGGTCAATCTCCCAGCCGGGGGTGTTTTCGATGCAGTGGGGCACGGGAAGATTCTTTCCTTCCTGCGTCTGCAAATAATTTTCATGATGGGTGTCACGGGTAAAGACGACGGTCTTGCCCGCTTTTTTTGCCTGCGCGATTTTTTTCGCGACGCGCGGGACGATGGCGACCGCTTCTTTGGTACCGAGCGCACCGGAAATGAAATCCTTCTGCATATCCACAACGACCAAAACGTCCATGGTGATGCCTCCTGTCATGCTGTTTTAGAAAAGCATAGCACGTTTTGGAAAAAAAACAACCGTTTTTCTTGACAAGCGGCGCGCATGTGCGTATACTGTGAAAAACATAAAAATTTTTATATAAAAATTTGAATGCGTTCTAATATTGGAAAGGAAGCGGTCTGATGCTGCAGGAAAGTATTTTGCGGCTGTACCGGCGTCTTCGGCTCGACGGATACCGGAAGCTGTTCGGCGCGGTGCAGGAACGAGAGGGAAGCCTCAGCGCCATCGAGGCGTTTTCGGCGGACCTCATTAACCTGCTCGGAGAACCGACGCTCAGCCAGTTTGCCGAGTATGTCGGCATTTCCCAGCCGAACGCGACCTACAAGGTCAACGCGCTGGCAGGCAAGGGCTATGTGGAGAAGGTCGTCTCGAAGCCGGACCGGCGTGAAATCCGGCTTCGGACCGGAAAGAAGTTTGCACAGTATTTTGACGAGGACCGCCCGGCAATCTGCGCCGCGGCAGAGCGGGTGCGCGCGCAGTTTTCCGAAAGCGAAATCGACACGGCGCGCCGCGTGCTTGACGCAATGTTGGATGCAATGCAGGAGGGCAGGAAAGGAGACAATGTATGATTGATCTGTTTGAAAAATGCTATAAACCGGGCATTGCCGACGAGGCAAGGGCGCTCGGCATCTATCCGTATTTCCACGCGCTGGAGTCGAAGCAGGACGTGACGGTGATCATGGAGGGAAAGCGGCGGATTATGCTGGGGTCCAACAACTATCTGGGACTCACGACAAATGAAACCGTCATCCGCGCGGGTGTGGAGGCGTATGAGCACTTCGGCTCGGGCTGCTCGGGCTCTCGGTTTCTGAACGGAACGCTGGAGCTGCATCTGGAGCTGGAAAAGGAGCTGGCGGCATTTTTGCGCAAGGACGAGGTTGTGACGTTTTCCACCGGCTTTCAGTCGAACCTCGGCATCATCAGCGCTCTGGTCGGGCTGCACGACTATGTGATCATGGACCGGGAAAACCACGCAAGCCTCTATGACGGCTGCCGCCTTTCCTACGGCACGATGCTCCGCTACCGGCACAACGACATGCAGGATCTGGAGAAGAAGCTGCAGAAGGTGCCGGAGGGCGCGGGGTGCCTGATCGTGACGGACGGCGTGTTCTCCATGGGAGGAGACATTGCAAACCTGCCGGAGATCTGCCGTCTGGCAAAGCAGTACGGCGCGCGCGTGATGGTGGACGACGCGCACGGACTGGGCGTTATCGGCGAAGGCGGACGCGGCACGGCAAGCTACTATGGTCTGGAAGACCAGGTGGACGTGTATATGGGCACGTTCTCCAAATCTCTGGCAAGCCTCGGTGGGTACATGGCGGCGTCGAGCCGCGTGGCAGACTATGTGCGGCACAACTCGCGCCCATTTATCTTCTCGGCGTCCATTCCGCCTGCAAACTGCGCCGCGGCGCTTGCCGCGCTGCGGGAGCTGGAAGCGCATCCGGAGTTGGTCACAAAATTGCAGAAGAACGCGCTGTATTTAAGAAAACGGCTCTCGGAAGAGCATATCCGGATGCGCGAATCGAACGGCGAAATTGTGCCGATCATTCCGATTTACACCTATGAGCCGGTGCCGACGCTTACGATTGCAAAGGAGCTTTACGACGCGGGCGTGTATGTCAATTCGTCCCTTCCCCCGGCGGCAGCGCCGCACGAGTGCCTGCTGCGCACGAGCCTGATGGCAACGCACACGACGGAGCTGATTGACGAGGCGGTCGGCATCATGAAGGACATTCTCAGGAGGCATGAATTGTAATGGCGAAAATCTGTGTGATTACGGGCGGAACCTCCGGCATCGGAAAATGCACGGCGGAGGCGATGGCGCAGAAGGGCTATACGGTCTATGAGCTGAGCCGCCGCGAAGAAGGGCTTCCCGGCATGTTCCACATTCCGACCGACGTTACGGACCCCGACGCATGCCAACGCGCCATTGACGAGGTCGTCTCGCAGGCAGGGCGTATCGACGTGATGATCAACAACGCCGGCTTCGGGATCTCGGGCGCGATCGAGTTTACGCCGGTCGAGCAGGCGAAGCGGCAGTTCGACGTGAACTTTTTCGGCATGGTGAACATGAACTGCGCTGTGATTCCCGTCATGCGCGCGCAGAGAAGCGGGCGGATTGTGAACCTCAGCTCGGTCGCAGGCGCGATTCCGATTCCGTTCCAGGCGTTTTACTCGGCAAGCAAGGCGGCAATCAACTCCTACACGATGGCGCTGGCAAACGAGATCAAGCCCTTCGGCGTGCAGGTCTGCTGCGTCCAGCCGGGCGATATCCAGACCGGCTTTACGGCGGCGCGGCAGAAAATCGTTGTGGGCGACGATATTTACGGCGGCAGAATCTCGCGCTCGGTCGCTGGTATGGAAAAAGACGAGCGGACCGGCATGAGGCCCGAGGACGCGGGCGCGTTCGTGTGCCGTGCGGCAACGAGAAAGGGCGTCAGACCGGTCAACACGATCGGGCTTTCGTACAAATTCTTCTGCGTGCTGCAGAAGCTGCTGCCCGCGAAGACGCTCAACTGGCTCGTCGGCATGGTCTATGCCAGATAACAGAGGAAAGAGGCGGACGTACTGTCCGCCTCTTTTTAGCGCGGAATAAGCAGAGCGGAAGGCGGGAAGACTGTATGCATTGCGAATGCAGGAAACACTATTGTAATTTTGAACAAAAAAACGTTTCCAAATGCATCAAAACGACGAATTCTCAGAAAACGCAAAATTTTCTCTTCCCAAATGAAAAATATGTAGTATAATATGGACAACGGAAATGGAAACGTTTCCATCATGATGGAAATCATGGCTTATTTCAACAGGAGGAATTATCAATGAAAAAGTTCATCGCATTGTTCTTGGCGCTGGTTCTGGCGCTGGGTCTGATGGCTTGCGCATCGTCTGCTACCACCGAGACCACCACGCAGCCCGCCGAGACCACCACGACCACCGAAGAAACCAAGACCGAGGAAGCAGCTCCGGCAGAGGAAACTTCCGAAGAAACCGCTCCGGCAGCTGCCGGCTCCGTCTACTGGCTGAACTTCAAGCCGGAATCCGACGAAGTGCTGCAGAAGGTTGCTGCCATGTACACCGAGAAGACCGGTGTTCCCGTCACGGTCGTGACTGCCGCTTCCGGCACGTACAACGAGACCCTGACCGCCGAGATGGATAAGAGCAAGATGCCCACGCTGTTCGTCGTCGGCAACCAGGCAGCCGTCTCCACCTGGGGCGACTACTGCTACGATCTGACCGGCACCCCGATTGCAAACGAGCTGACCACCGACGCTTACAACCTCTATGACGAGGATGGCAAGCTCTGCTCCATCGGCTACTGCTACGAGTGCTACGGCATCATCGTCAACAAGAAGCTTCTGAAGGACGCCGGTTATGACATCACCGACATCTCCAACTTCGAGACGCTGAAGACCGTTGCCGAAGACATCCACGCGCGCGCTGCCGAGCTCGGCTTCGACGCTTTCACCTCTTCTTCCATGAGCTCGGATTCCAGCTGGCGCTTCACCGGTCATCTGGCAAACCTCGAGTACTACTACGAGTCCGTCGATGATCCCACCGCATGGGAGACCTGCCCGGCTACCATCACCGGCAACTACATGCAGAACTACAAGAACCTGTGGGATCTGTATATCAACAACTCCGCAACGAACCCCGCGGACCTGGCTGCCGGCGGCCTTGACGCACAGGCTGAGTTCGCAGAGGGCAAGGCAGTGTTCTATTCTCAGGGCAACTGGGAATGGTCCGCACTGGCTGAGAAGGGCATGAGCGCTGACGACCTGACCATGATTCCGTACTACTGCGGCGTGGAAGGCGAAGAAAAAGCCGGTCTGAACTGCGGCACCGAGAACTGCTGGGCTGTCAACGCGGAAGCTTCCGAGGAAGACATCCAGGCAACCCTCGACTTCATGTACTGGATGGTCACCGATGCTGATGCTTCGCGCATGCTCGTCGATTCCTTCGGCGTTATGCCTTATAAGCAGGCAGCCGAGTCCACCAACCCGTTCCTGAAGAACGCCAATGAGTACACTGCCGAAGGCAACTATGTCATGCCTTGGGTCACCAACTTCCAGCCGAACGTTGACGCTTACCGCGAAGCGCTCGTCGCTGCCATGAACCAGTACGACGCCGATCAGACCGACGCCAACTGGGAGCTGGTCAAGACCGCGTTCGTCGACGGCTGGGCAGTACAGTATCAGGCAGCCAACGGCTGATCTCTTGGCGGATCTTTTGCCCCAATGCTGCGGTTTGAAAGCTTGAAATACACAAAGTATTCCTGTGCTTTCAAACCTTGCCTTGGAACAAAATCTCTCGCCAAGCGGCGGATCTTTTGCCCTAGCACGGACAGAAGAACCAACCAAATAACTCTTGCACGGGGCGAGCATTCCGCTCGCCCCGTTTTCCAAAACAGGACGTTTTTCTATCACGCCCAATGCTGCATGAGGCTGCGGGCATGAACTTACCGGAAGTGAGGATGAGAGTATTGAAGCGTAGAAGAGATCCAGCAGCAGTCAACAGCCGCCTGATCCGCCGCCCCATTCAGCGGATGTTCTGGCTGTTCCTGCTTCCGATGACGGCGGCGTTCTGCATCGGATTCGTGTATCCGTTTTTGAAGGGACTGTTTTTGTCCTTCTGCAAGTTTAAGACAACCAGCAAGTGGACGTGGGTTGGCTTGAGCAACTATGTCAAGGCGTTCCACGACGAAAGCTTCCTGTATTCGTTCGGCTATACGGCGGTGTTTGCCATCGTGTCGCTGATCATCATCAATGTCCTTGCCTTCGCGGTTGCGTATGCGCTGACGCAGGGCATCAAGGGAACCAACGTGTTCCGGACCGTCTTTTTCATGCCGAACCTGATTGGCGGCATCGTGCTGGGCTATATCTGGAGCATGATTTTTGACGGCATTCTGAGCCACTACGGCACATCGATTCTGCTCAATACAAAGCTCGGCTTCTGGGGCCTGATCATCCTCATGTGCTGGCAGCAGATCGGCTATATGATGATCATTTACATTGCAGGACTTCAGGCGGTGCCGGAGGATATGCTCGAGGCGGCAAAGATCGACGGCGCCAACAAGTGGCAGACGCTGTGGAAGGTCACGATTCCGAACGTCATGCCGTCGATTACGATCTGCATGTTCCTGACGCTGACCAACGGCTTCAAGCTCTTTGACCAGAACCTCGCGCTGACCGGCGGTCAGCCGTATATCATCAACCCAGACGGCACGTCGGTGCATACGACGGAAATGCTCGCGCTCAACATTTACAACACCTTCTATGGGCAGAATACGAACGCCAGAGGTACAGCGCAGGCGAAGGCAGTGCTGTTCTTCATCCTCGTGGCGGCAATCGGTCTGATTCAGCTCAACGCAACCCGGAAAAAGGAGGTCCAGCAGTGATGAAAAACAGCGCATTATCCAAAGAAAAGCAGGCAAAGCGGGCGCTGACAATCTTCTTTGCGGTGCTTTGCGTATTTTACGTGATGCCGGTTCTGCTGGTGCTGCTCAACTCGTTCAAGGTCAACACCTTCGTCAAGACCGACACGTTCGGCTGGCCCAGCGGCGAGAGCTTTGCGGGCTGGAGCAACTTTGTCAAGGGCATGACCTTCGGCAACTATCCGTTCTGGAAATCCGCGCTCTACAGCACGGTCATTACGATCCTCTCGACGGCGCTGATTCTGCTGTTCACGTCGATGGCAGCGTGGTATATCTCCCGCGTCAATTCGCTGCTTTGCCGCGTGATCTATTATCTTTGCGTGTTCTCGATGGTCGTGCCGTTCCAGATGGTCATGTTTACGCTGTCGAAAACTGCCGATACGCTGAAATTAAACACGCCGTGGACGATTCCGGTCATTTATCTGGGCTTTGGCGCAGGTCTGGCGGTGTTCATGTTCACAGGCTTTGTCAAGGCGATTCCGCTGGACATTGAAGAGGCGGCGGCAATCGACGGCTGCGGTCCGCTTCGCACGTATTTCTCGGTCGTTCTGCCGATGCTCCGCCCGACGATGATTTCGGTCGGCATTCTGGAGATCATGTGGATCTGGAACGACTATCTGCTGCCGTACCTGGTGTTGGACCGGACGAACTATCTGACGATTCCGATTCACATTCAGTACCTCAAGGGCAGCTACGGCACGGTGGATCTCGGCGCGACGATGGCTCTGATTCTGCTGTCGATCATTCCGGTGATTGTGTTCTATCTGACGTGCCAGAAGCACATCATCAAGGGCGTTGCCGCGGGCGCGGTCAAGGGCTGAGCGCACGATAACGAAAGGAGCGTGAGCCGGTTGACCATCAAGGATCTGGCAAAGCTCAGCGGGTACTCGTTGGGAACCGTTTCGCGGGTGCTCAACAACCAGCCGAATGTCTCCGAGCAGGCACGCAAAACCATTCTTGCGCTGGTCGAGGAGCACGGTTTTGAGCGCAACGCGAGTGCGCAGCTGCTCAAGCAGCAGAGGACCAAAAGCGTTCTGATCATCGTCAAAGGTACCTCCAACGAGATGTTCGCGGCGATGGTGGAAAAGCTGCAGTCGCTGTTTGCGGATACCGACCATCCCGTGATTGCCGACTTTATCGACGAAGACGAGAACGAGGTCAAGCGCGCGGTGCAGCTGTGCCGGGAGAGAAAGCCGAGTGGTGTTCTGTTCCTCGGCGGCAACAATGAAAACTTCCGCGCGGATTTTGACAAGGTTCTCGTGCCGAGCGTGGTCGTGACGAACGATGCACATGAGCTGCGGTTTCCGAACCTGTCGAGTGTCTCGACCGACGACTGCGCGGGTGCGTCGTGCGCGGTGGAGTATCTGCTCAGAAGCGGGCACCGGAATATCGCCGTCCTCGGCGGCGACCGCGCGATTTCCGACACCAGCGCCAAACGCTACGCCGGGTGCGTGGAGGCGTTCCGGAAAAACGGTTTGACATTTGACGACGAAACAATGTATTATACCGGTCGGTATTCGTATGAATTCGGCTACAACGGCATGAGGCAGGCACTTGAAAAGACGAAGGGACTGACTGCGGCGTTTGCGATGGCAGACGTCATTGCCATCGGCGCAATCCGGGCGCTGTTTGACGAGGGACTGCGCGTGCCGGAGGATATTTCGGTCGTGGGCTACGACGGGCTTCGCATCGGAGACTTTTATGTGCCGAAGCTGACGACGATTTCGCAGTCGGTGGAGCTTCTGGCGAAGTGCTCGTTTGAGCTGTTGATTTCCTGCATGCAGGGCGCGCCGGCACAGCATCTGACGGTGCCGTTCCGCCTGCTTCGCCGGCAGAGCGTCCGGCAGATCACAGAATAGAGGGATTTTTATGGAACGAAGCAGCGGAATTCTGCTGCATATCACATCGCTACCTTCGAAATACGGCATTGGAAATCTGGGAAAGGAAGCGTATGCCTTTGTGGATTTCCTGAAGCAGGCGGGGCAGAAATACTGGCAGATTCTCCCGCTCTGCCCGCCGGGCTACGGCGACTCGCCGTACCAGGGCTTTTCGACGTTTGCGGGCAATCCGTATCTGATTGACCCAGAAGAGCTGGTGGAAAAGGGCTGGCTGGCAAGAAAGACGCTGGAGAGCGTACAGTGGTCGCAGCGCGACGATCAGGTTGATTTCCGGCAGATGTATGACGAGCGGCTTCATATGCTGCAGGCGGCGTTCTCCGGCTTCCATGAAAACGAACCGGCGGACTTCCAGGCGTTTGTGGAACAGGAGGCAGCCTGGCTGCCGGAGTATGCGCTGTTTATGGCGATCAAGGCACATTTTAATGATCGTCCGTGGCTGGAGTGGCCGGCGGATATCCGCCTGCATCAGCCGCAGGCAATTGCGCAGTACCGCGAGAGCCTGCAGATTGATGTCCGGTTCCACTGCTTCCTGCAATATGTGTTCCATAAGCAGTGGCAGAACTTAAGAGCCTACGCGCACGAAAACGGCGTGCAGATCATCGGTGACGTGCCGATCTATGTGCCGCTGGATTCAGCAGACGTGTGGGCACATCCGGAAAACTTCCAGCTCGGAAGAACCAGACGCCCGCGCTGCGTCGCCGGCTGTCCGCCCGACGGATTCAGCAAAAACGGGCAGTATTGGGGCAACCCGATCTACGACTGGGAGCGCATGGAGCAGGACGGCTTTTCCTGGTGGCTGCAGCGCATCGGCGCGGCAGGACGCAACTATGACGTCGTGCGCATCGACCATTTCCGCGGCATCGAGAGCTATTGGAGCATCCCTGCCGTCAACAAGACCGCGCGCAACGGGCGCTGGGTCAAAGGACCCGGACTCAAGCTGGTGCGCGCGATTCAGAAGGCGTATCCGGATATCTCGTTCATTGCCGAGGATCTGGGCTTCCTGACGCCGGAGGTTCTGCAGCTGGTGCTCGATTCCGGCTGGCCGGGTATGAAGGTCCTGGAGTTTGCGTTCGACCCGCGCGAGCCGAGCAATTATCTGCCGCATAAGTACGGTGAAAACTGCATCTGCTACACGGGCACGCACGACAATGAGACGCTGTACCAGTGGTGCGGCAAAATTTTGCCGGAGTCCGATGCATATGCGCGGGAGTATCTGGGCATTACCAAAGAAGACGACCTGGCGCAGGCAATCATCGAGGCGGGCGCAAAGTCAAAGGCGGCGCTGTTTGTGGCGCAGATGCAGGACTATTTGGGACTCGGCGGTGAGGCGCGGATGAATGAGCCCGGTACGCTGAAGGTGGAGAACTGGCGCTGGCGGATGCTGCCCGGTCAGGCGGACGCGCAGCTGGCGCAGAAAATTTTGTGTTTGACACAGCAAGCAAAGCGCGTATAATACGCAGTATCAATCGCAGCCCGCACTGTCTGCGAGACAGCGCGGGCTGCATGTTTTGAATCCGGTCTTCGGACCACAGTTTGGAGAATGTGTATGAGCAACGAAGTAGAACAAATTGTACAGCAGACCGAGGCGCTTCTGCGTCTGCGCAATGAGGAAACGCTGCAGGAAACAACGCCGCAGCGGCTGCATGAATGTCTGGGCGAGGTTGTCATGGTGCATATCAACGACAATTGGGTCAAGACGAAAAAGCGGCAGACTGCCGGGCGGCGTGCGTTTTATTTTTCGGCGGAGTATCTGGTCGGACGGCTGGTTTACAGCAACCTGTTTAACCTCGGCATTCTGAGCGAGGTCAAAAAGGCGTTTGCGGAAAAGGGCGTGGACCTTGCGTGCCTGGAAGAGATTGAGGACGCGGCGCTCGGCAACGGCGGTCTGGGGCGGCTCGCAGCGTGCTTCCTCGACAGCGCGGCAACCTGCGATGTGCCGCTGACGGGCTACGGACTTCGCTACCGGTTCGGGCTTTTCAAGCAGAGCTTTGAAAACGGCAGCCAGCGCGAGAACGCCGACGACTGGACAAAGTTCGGAGACCCGTGGAGCCACCGGCGCGACAAGCTGGCGGTGAAGGTCAATTTTGCCAACCAGACGGTCATTGCGGTTCCGTATGATATGCCGGTTATCGGCTTTGAAAACAACACGATCGGTACGCTGCGGCTCTGGCAGTGCGAGGCGGAGAAGGAACTGGACTTTGATGCGTTCAACGCGCAGAACTACGCCAAGGCGCTGGAAACGAAGAACAAAGCCGAGGACATCACGCGCGTTCTGTATCCGAACGATTCGACGTTGGAGGGAAAGCAGCTGCGCATCAAGCAGCAGTATGTGCTCTCCAGCGCGTCGCTGCAGGACATTTTGAGAAGCTTCCGCGAGAATCACGGCTGCGATTATTACCGGCTTCCGGAATTTGACGCCGTGCAGCTCAACGACACGCATCCGGCAATGGCAATTCCGGAGCTGATTCGCCTGCTGCAGCTTGAGGGCATGGACTTTGAGTCCGCATTCCAGATTGCCGCGCGCGTGTTCTCTTACACGAACCACACCGTCATGGGCGAGGCGCTGGAAAAGTGGGATCTGGAGCTGCTGCGCTCGGTGGTGCCGGAGATCTGCGACATCATTGAGAAAATCGACACCAGACTCAAAAAGGAACATCCGGACAGCGGGCTTTTCCTTATCAAGGACCATCAGGCGCATATGGCAAATCTCTCGGTGTATGTCTCCACGGCGGTCAACGGTGTGGCGCGGATTCACTCCGAGATTCTCAAAAACGACCTGTTCAAGGACTGGTATCGCTATTACCCCGAGCGCTTCCAGAACAAGACCAACGGCATTACCCCCCGGCGCTGGCTGGGTCTTTGCAACCCCGAGCTGTGCGGACTGATCGAAAGCAAGGTCGGCACCGGTTTCCTGACAGATCTTGACAAGCTCGAAGGACTCAAGAACGGGCTTGATGAGATGACCGTCAAGCAGTTCAACGCAATCAAGCTGGAAAAGAAGCGGCAGCTTTGCGCGGTCATTGAAGAACATGAGGGCGTGAAGCTGGACCCGAGCTTCGTGTTTGACGTGCAGGTCAAGCGGCTTCACGAGTATAAGCGGCAGCTGATGAACGCGCTTTCCATCATGGACCTTTACTTCGGCATCAAGGACGGCACAATTTCCGACTTTACGCCGACGGCGTTTATCTTCGGCGCGAAGGCGGCGCCCGGCTATGTGCGCGCAAAGGCAATCATCCGGTATATCAACCGCGTGGCAGAGCTTGTGAACAACGACCCGGCGGTCGCCGACAAGATGAAGGTTGTGTTCGTGCAGAACTACAACTGCTCGTATGCCGAGCATATCATCCCCGCGGCGGATATCTCCGAGCAGATTTCGCCCGCCGGCACGGAAGCGTCCGGCACGGGCAACATGAAGCTGATGCTCAATGGCGCGGTCACGCTCGGCACGATGGACGGCGCGAACGTCGAGATCGTCGAGCGCGCGGGACTGGAAAACAACTATATCTTCGGCGCGAGCGTCGAAGAACTGAACGACATCCGCGAGAGCTACTGCGCGCGCGATGTGTATCACAGCAATCCGCGCATCAAGCGGGCAGTCGATACGCTGGTCAACGGCACGGTGCCGACCGACTCCGAGCTGCGCGAGCTGTATACGTCGCTGCTCGATGGCGCAAGCTGGCATCGCCCCGACCACTATTTCGTCCTCAAGGATCTGCCGTCTTACCAGCAGGCAAGGCTGCAGGCGAACCGCGACTATCGCGACCGTGTGGAATTCGGGCGCAAATGTCTGATGAACGTCGCCTCGGCGGGCTATTTCTCGTCCGACCGCACCATCCGGCAGTACGCGAAGGAAATCTGGAAGATTTAAGACTGCAAAGCCCCGGGCGCGGCCCGGGGCTTTTGTGGGATTCGGGAAAGGAGCAGGACCATGGTTTTTGATACGATATTGCGCGGCGGTACGGTCATTGACGGCAGCGGAAAGGCAGGCTTTCGCGCGGATGTCGGCATGCTGGACGGGAAAATTGCTGCCGTCGGGAATTTAACGGACGCGCGGGCAAGACGCATTCTCGATGTGACGGGGCGGCTCGTCACACCGGGCTTTATCGACATTCACCGGCACGCGGATGCGGCAATTTTCCGTCCCGGGTTTGGAGACGCCGAGCTATGTCAAGGCTTGACGACGATCATAAACGGCAACTGCGGCTTGTCTGCTGCGCCGAGCGGCGGAGCATATCAGGCGGAAATCTTTGACTATCTCACGCCCGTGACCGGACCGCTGGAGGCGCGGATGCAGACAGATTCAATGGGCACGTATCTGCACGCGGCAAAGGCGCTGGCGCTGCCCGTGAACGTCGGCATGCTTGCCGGTGGCGGTACCATTCGCGCGCAGGCGGCGGGCTTCGGCGTGCAGCGGCTGGAAAAGGAGCACTACCGGAAAATTCACCGCGCGATTGAGCGGGCATTGGCGGACGGTGCGTTCGGCGTGTCTCTGGGGCTGGGCTATGCCCCGGAGTGCTTTTATGAAACGCAGGAGCTCATGGAGGCGCTCGCGCCGCTTTCAAACAGCGGCATTCCCATTACGGTCCATATGCGCCAGGAGGGAAGCGGCGTGGAGCAGGCGCTTGAGGAAATGATCGCGGTCGGAAAAGCGCTTCGGACGCCGGTGGAAATCAGCCATCTGAAATCCATCGGAAAGACAAACTGGCGCCGCTCAACGCCAAACATGCTGCGCCGGATGGAACTGGCGCGCGAGGAAGGTGTGGAGATTTACTGCGACGCATACCCCTACACGGCAGGCTCGACGCAGCTGATTCATATTCTGCCGCCGGAATGCCAGGAGGGCGGGCTCGGCGTTCTGAGCGAAAATCTCAGGGAGCCTTCGTTCCGCGCGCACATCCGGCATCGCATGGAAACAGGCGGCGACTTTGAGAATATCTCGCTGCTGGTCGGCTGGGAGAACATCGTCGCTTCGAGCGTGACATTGCCGCAGCACAAATGCTTTGAGGGAAAGACGATTGCGCAGATTGCAGCCATGGAGCAAAAAGACCCGTTTGACTGTGCGTTTGACCTGCTGGCAGACGAGCACTGCGCGGTGAGCATGATCGACTTTATCACTGCCGAAGAAGACATCGAAGCGATCCTGCGCGACGAGACGACCTGCGTGATCTCCGACAGCACCTATCCCACGCAGGGACTGGTGCATCCGCGCGTGTACGGAACGTACGTGCGGCTGTTTGAACGCTATGTGCGCAGGGGTGTACTTTCGCCGGAGCAGGCGGTGCGGAAGGTGACGGCGCTGCCCGCGGCGCGGCTTCGTCTTTCCGGCAAGGGCATGCTTGCGCCGGGTATGGACGCAGACGTCAATGTGTTCGCGCTGGAAGGACTTCATGAGGCGGGAACCTATGGAAATCCCCGGCAGAGCGCGCAGGGTATGGAGCAGGTTTTTCTTGCAGGGGAACCTGCAATTCTGCACGGAGAACGGACAGACAACATTTGTGGGAAGGTGTTGGAACGGGTGAAATCCTGACATTTATCACGGCGGGCGCAAAAAATGGATTTCCGGACGCTAAAATGTTTGAAACTATGAAAAATGTAAATAATATGGCGCATATGAAGGCTCTTTTTGGCAAATATAATACTGGACACCCGCTTTGCGATGGGCTATAATTCAATAGAATGAAAGATGAATGTGTAGTTTCGTGTCCGGTTTGGCGGATTGCCGTCCGGCGATAAAATAAGGAGGAAATTATTCATGTCTGTTAAAGTTGCGATCAATGGTTTTGGACGTATCGGCCGTCTGGCATTCCGTCAGATGTTCGGCGCAGAAGGCTACGAGGTTGTCGCCATCAACGACCTGACCTCGGCAAAGATGCTGGCGCATCTTCTGAAGTACGACTCCACGCAGGGCAACTACGTTGCGCAGGGTCACACCGTTGATTTCCATGAGGGCGAAGGCGAAGACAACTACATCGTTGTCGACGGCAAGAAGATCGTCATCTACAAGATGCCGAACGCTGCTGAGCTGCCCTGGGGCAAGCTGGGCGTTGACGTCGTGCTGGAGTGCACCGGCTTCTATACCAGCAAGGCAAAGGCACAGGCTCATATCGACGCAGGCGCCCGCAAGGTCGTTATCTCCGCTCCTGCCGGCAACGATCTGCCCACCATCGTCTATAACGTCAACCACAACACGCTGACCAAGGAAGACAAGATCATCTCCGCCGCTTCCTGCACCACCAACTGCCTTGCCCCGATGGCAAAGGCTCTGAATGATCTGGCTCCGATCGAGTCCGGCATTATGTGCACGATCCATGCCTACACCGGCGATCAGATGCCGCTCGACGGTCCGCAGCGCAAGGGCGACCTTCGCCGCTCCCGTGCAGCAGCTGTCAACATCGTTCCGAACTCCACCGGCGCTGCAAAGGCAATCGGCCTGGTTATCCCCGAGCTGAACGGCAAGCTCATCGGCGCTGCCCAGCGTGTCCCGACCCCCACTGGCTCTACCACCATTCTCAACGCCGTCGTCAAGGGCGCTGTCACGGTTGAGCAGGTCAACGCACAGATGAAGGCGGAAGCCACCGAGTCCTTCGGCTACAACACCGACGAGATCGTCTCCTCCGACATCATCGGTATGCGCTTCGGCTCCCTGTTCGATGCCACGCAGACCATGGTCCTGCCGCTTCCCAACGGCGATACGCAGGTTCAGGTCGTCTCCTGGTACGACAACGAGAACTCCTACACCAGCCAGATGGTCCGTACCATCAAGTATTTCTCCGAGCTGGGCTAAAATCCAATCTAAACATTCAACCGGCGGCACAACTTGCCGCCGGTTTTTCTCGGCTTTTTCAGCAAAAACGGGTGCGTCAACTGGCAATAACGACAAAGCTTTGGATGGTTTTTCTGCTTGCGAAGCGGGCGGAAATGTGGTAAAATCTTACCAACAAACAACAGCAGCAAAGGGGGGGCGGCGGATGCAGCGGTTCGAGCTTCCGGGATGGAATAGCGGAGCATCACAGGACGCACCCGCAGTCTGCGCCCGGGCATCTTACGGTCTGGCGCAGGCAGGTCCTTTTGCGTGTTTTTGATGCAGCCGATTCCCGTAATGCGGGGGTTGGCTGTTTGCGTTCTTTCGAAAAATCCGCGCAGGCGGCAGGTACCAGCGATACAGAAAGAGGTCAGTCTATGGAGCAGTTCAAGGCGTTTTTGGAGCAATTTCATACCACCGGCGTTTCAGACGCCTACCGGTTTCTCGGCTGTCACGCGCAGAATCGGGACGGTGTTGACGGATTCGTATTCCGGACCTGGGCGCCGCGGGCGCAGTCTGTGCGCGTGACGGGCGATTTCAACTTCTGGAACGAGGAAGACCTTCCAATGCAGCCCGTGGGCTGCGGCGTGTGGGAGGCGTTTTCGAGGTTCGCTCAGCCCGGTCAGCGCTATAAGCTCTGCATCAAAACAAAAGACGGCAGAACGGTCTATAAGACGGACCCCTACGGAAACCGCTGCGGCGTGCTTCCCGATACGGCAAGCATCATTGAAGCCGAAGACGGGTTTGTATGGCACGACGGGCTTTACCGGGCGCGGCGCAGAAAAGAGAAGATTTTAAACCGTCCGGTCAATATTTACGAGGTGCATGCGGGGTCCTGGAAGCGGCACGAGGATGGAAGCGTCCTGTCCTTCCGCGAGCTTGCGCAGCAGCTGGTTCCCTATGTAAGGGACATGGGCTATACGCATATTGAACTGCTGCCGGTGATGGAGTATCCGTATGACCCGTCGTGGGGCTATCAGATCACCTGCTATTACGCGCCTACACATCGCTACGGCGCGCCGGAGGACCTCAAGTATTTCATCGACGAGGCGCATAGGGCGGGAATTGGCGTGATTCTCGACTGGGTGCCGGCGCATTTTCCGAAGGATGCCAACGGGCTTTATGAGTTCGACGGCACGTGCTGTTACGAGCTGTCGGACCCCACAATGAACGAGCACCCGGACTGGACAACGCGCATTTATGACTACGGCAAGCCCGAGGTCCGGTCGTTTCTGATCTCCAACGCCTGCTACTGGATCTCGCAGTTCCACGCCGACGGCATCCGGGTCGACGCGGTGGCGTCGATGCTGTATCTGGACTATAACCGCCCGAACTACAAGCCGAACCGCTTCGGCGGGCGGGAGAACCTGGAGGCAATCGACTTTTTGCGGCAGCTCAACGCCGCGGCGTTCCAGACGGAACCGGCGGTCATGATGATTGCCGAGGAGTCGACGGCGTTCCCGCTCATTACGAAGCCGGATTACGACGGCGGGCTCGGGTTCCTCTTTAAGTGGAACATGGGCTGGATGAACGATATGCTGCAGTATATGTCTCTGGACCCCCTGTACCGCAAGGGTGACCACAACGCGCTGACGTTCTCCATGACCTACGCATTTTCTGAGAACTTTATCCTGCCGCTGAGCCACGACGAGGTGGTCCACGGAAAATGTTCGCTGATCGGGAAAATGCCCGGCAATTACGACGACAAATTCAACAATCTTCGTGTACTCTATGCCTATCAGATGGCGCATCCGGGCAAGAAGCTCAATTTCATGGGCAGCGAGTTCGCGCAGTTCATCGAGTGGAATTTCAAGCAGGGGCTGGACTGGCTGCTGCTGGGCTATGAAAAGCATCGGAAGATGCAGCAGTTTGTGAAGACGCTCAACCGCTTCTATCTGGAAAACCGCGAGCTGTGGGAGGTCGACACCGGCTGGGACGGCTATGAATGGATCGAGCCGGACGACCGCGACCGCTCGGTCATTGCCTTCCGGCGCAAGGACCGCAAGGGAAGAGAGCTGGTTGTTGTGTGCAACTTCTGTCCGGTGCTGCGGGAAAATTACCGGCTGGGTCTTCCGAAGCAGGGCTGGTATGTACCGGTTCTGAACACCGACGACGAAGCATTCGGCGGCTACGGGTTTGCGCCCGAAACCGTCCGCACAGAAAAGAAGCCTTCGCACGGACAAATGCAGAGCGGACTGTTCCGCGTGCCGCCGATGAGCGTGTGCTTCTACCGATATCACCGCGCCAGACCCCAAACGAAACCGTAACGGAACAGGAGGAACAAGGTTATGCAATTTCAGAAGAAGCGTTGTGTCGCCATGCTGCTGGCGGGCGGTCAGGGAAGCCGGCTGATGGTTCTGACGGAGAACACGGCAAAGCCCGCGGTCCCCTTTGGCGGCAAATACCGGATTATCGATTTCCCGCTGTCGAACTGCGTCAACTCCAAGATTGACACCGTCGGCATTCTGACGCAGTATCAGCCCTTGGAGCTCAACGAATATATCGGCAACGGCCAGCCGTGGGGCCTCAACTCCTCGCACGGCGGCGTGCAGGTGCTGCCGCCCTATGCCAAGAGCAAAAACTCCGAGTGGTACAAGGGCACGGCGAACGCCATCTACCAGAACATTGGCTTTATCCAGCGCTATAACCCCGACAATGTGCTGATTCTTTCGGGCGACCATATCTACAAGATGGACTACGCGGCGATGCTCCGGTTCCACGAGAGCATGGAGTCGGACTGTACGATCGCGGTGCGCGATGTGCCGCTCAAGGAAGCGTCCCGCTTCGGCATTATGAACACGCGAGAAGACGGCTCGATCTATGAGTTTGAGGAGAAGCCGAAGGCGCCGAAGTCGACCAATGCGTCGATGGGCATTTACATCTTCAAGTGGAGCGTGCTCAAGGAATTCCTGGAAGCGGATGAGGCGGACCCCACGAGCGAAAACGATTTCGGCAAGAACATCATTCCGGCGCTTCTCAATTCCGGGCACCGGCTCTTTGCCTATCAGTTTGACGGCTACTGGAAGGACGTCGGTACGATTTCGAGCCTCTGGGAAGCGAACATGGACCTGCTGGGCAAGCATCCGGCGTTCGACATCTACGGACCCGAGGGGCATAAGATCTACGCCAGAAACACGACGAAGCCGGCAAGCTACATCGCAAAATCCGCAGAGCTGCACGAGAGCTTTGTCGCCGACGGCTGCGAAATTTACGGCATGATCGACCACTCGGTCATTTCCACCGGCTGCACGGTCGGAAAGGGCGCGGAGGTTGTCGACAGCGTGATTATGCCGGACGTGGTGATTGAAAACGGCGTTTCGATCCGCAATGCGATCATTGCCGAGGGCTGCGTGATCCGCGCAGGCGCAAAAATCGGCGGGGATGTGGAAAACGGCGAGCGGCGCATCAGCGTCATCGGCAAGGAAAAGGTAATTACCGAGGGCGCGGTCATCGAACCGGGCGCCATCATCTGACGGAAGGGGGACGCGAACATGGAAGCAATGGGCATTATTTTCTCGAATATTTACGACAGCAAGATGGGAGACCTCACCTGGGAGCGGACCTCCGGCTCGATTCCGTTCGGCGGACGCTACCGGCAGATTGACTTTGTACTTTCAAACATGAGCAATTCCGGCATCCGCAACATCGGCATCATCACAAAATACAACTATCAGTCTCTGATGGACCACCTTGCAAACTGCGAGGACTGGGACCTGCATCTGGGCGAGAATGTGCGTTTCCTGCCGCCGTATGCGACGGGGCACACGGGCGCGTACCGCGGAAAGCTCGAAGCGCTGCAGACGGCGCTGCCGGTTCTGGAGCGCAGCGACACGGAGTATGTCATTCTGTCCGATACAACCGTGCTGTGCGCGATTGATTTTTCCAAGGTCGTCGATGCGCACGTCGCCTCCGGCTGTGATCTGACGGTTGTGGCAAAGGCGGGAAAGGCAGACGGCAAGCACACGCAGACGCTGGCGGTGAAGGTCGATGAAAACGGTAAGGTCGTCGATCTGGCGGTCGATTACTGCGCGCCGGCAGATTATCTGACGGGTATGAGCATGTTTGTCATTGAGCGAAAGAAGCTTCTGAACATCATCCACGAGCTGGTGCCGCACGGCAAATGCTATTTTGAGCGGGACTTCGTGCTGCCGCAGTATAACGAGGGAAAGCTCTCGGTGAACGTCTATTCGTTCCAGAATATCGCGCTGTTCAACGAGAGCTTGCAGCAGTATTATACGAATAATCTGAGCCTGCTTGATCAGGAGGTGCGTCACAGCCTGTTCCAAACGAGCCTTCCGATCTACACGAAGGTCCGCGACTCGGTGCCGACGCTCTTCGGCGAGCATGGACAGGCTTCCGACTGCCTCGTTGCAGACGGCTGCCACATCTTCGGCAAGGCGAACCATTCGGTCATTTTCCGCGAGGTCGATCTGGATGAGGATACGGAGGTCGAAAGCTCGGTTCTGATGCAGGGCAGCAAGGTCGGCGCCAGATCGAAGCTTCGCTACGTGATTCTGGACAAAAACGTGACCGTCAAGCCGGATACCAAGCTGCAGGGTACGCCGGAGCATCCGCTTTACATCAGCAAAGGAGTTACCGTATGAAAATCGCGATGGTTGCTTCCGAGGCCGCCCCGTTTGTAAAAACGGGCGGTCTCGGTGATGTCTTGCAGGCGTTGCCGCAGGCATTATCGGAAATCAAGAATAATGAAGTGAGCGTGTTTATTCCCTTCTACGACCGAATCAAGTATTCCGGAAAATACGATGTGGAATTTCTTGGCTACTTCGATGTGCCGCTGGCATGGCGGCGGGAATATGTGGGGCTTCTGCGCCTGAAAAGCCGCAGAAAGAAGCTCAAGATCTATTTTATCGACAACGAGCACTATTTCTGCCGCGGCTGCGTCTACGGCTGCGCGGACGACGGCGAGCGCTATGCGTATTTTGCGAAGGCGACGCTTGCTTCGATGGCGTTTATCGGCTTGCAGCCGGACGTGGTGCACTGCCACGACTGGCAGGCGGCGCTGGTGCCGCTGCTGCTGAAAACCGAGTACCGCGAGAGCTTCCCGAACACGAGAAGCGTTTTCACCATCCACAACATCGAGTATCAGGGAAAGGCAAATCTGAGCTTCAACTACGACGTGATCGGGCTGCCGCGCGAGTGCGACGAGATTCTGCGCTTCGACGACTGCACAAATCTGATGAAGGCGGCGATTGTGACGGCGGATCAGGTTTCGACCGTCTCGCAGACCTACTGTCAGGAGCTGCGGTATCCTTACTATGCGCACGGCATGTCGCAGGTGCTTTCGAGCCGCGGGGGAGACTTCACCGGTATCACCAACGGTATCGACATGAAGCTCTTTAACCCCATGACGACGGCAGGGCTGGCGGCGCACTACAACGAAAAGACCTTCCGCGAGGGAAAGGTGCAGAACAAGCTGGCGCTGCAGAAGGAGCTGGGGCTTCCCGAGGACCGCGATACCGCGATGCTGGCAATGGTGACGCGGCTTGCCGGGCACAAGGGCATCGATCTTCTGTGCTACATCGCAGAGCGGCTCATGACCCGGCGGGTGCAGCTGGTCGTGATCGGCACGGGCGAGGAAAAGTACGAGTGGTTCCTGCGGGGGCTGCAGGAGCGGTTCGGACGACAGGTGAGCGTCAACCTCTGCTTCAGCGCGGATTTGGCGAATCTTGTCTACGCGGCGTCCGATCTGTATCTGATGCCGTCGAAGTCGGAGCCGTGCGGGCTTTCGCAGCTGATGGCAATGCGCTTCGGCGCAGTGCCGGTCGTCAACGCCACCGGCGGACTCAAGGATACAGTGCCGGCATACGAAGGACCCGAGAGCGAAGGACGCGGGTTTACCTTCCAGAGCTACAACGCCGACGATTTCCTGGCGGCAATCGACCGGGCGCTGGCACTTTACTATGACGCGCCTGCGCAGTGGCAGGAGCTGGTCCGGCACGATATGAGCCAGGACTTCGGCTGGGACAAGGGCGCCGAGCACTATATGGCGCTGTATCACAAAGCATTGGGGGACAAGGCATGACAAAGGAAATGCTGCATCAGCTGGTAGAGGAAACGTGTCTTCGCATGTTCGGCTGCGAGCTGCGAGAGGCGACGGAAAAGCAGGCGTACCGCGCGCTGTGCGTGACGGTGCGGATGATGCTCGAGGACAGGCAGCGCGCATTTCAGGCGGAAACGCGGGAAAAAGAGCGCAAGCAGGTCTATTATATGTCCATGGAATTTCTGGTGGGCACGTCGCTGCGCAATAACCTCTTCAATCTGGGGCTCTATAACGAGGCGGACGAGGTCCTGACGGAGCTGGGCTTCTCGCTGCCGAAGCTCTGCGAGATGGAGCCGGACGCGGGGCTCGGAAACGGCGGCCTGGGGCGGCTTGCCTCGTGCTACATGGATGCGGCGACCGGACTTTGCTATCCGGTGACGGGTTTTTCCATCCGCTATGAGTTCGGCATCTTCAAGCAGAAGATCGTCGACGGCTGGCAGATCGAGTTCCCGGACGACTGGCTGGGGCTGGGCGACGTGTGGCTGCACACGAGAGAGGACGACGCCGTCGAGGTCCGCTTCGGCGGAACGGTCCATGAATGGATGGACCACGGCAAGTTCAAGGCGGCGCAGGTGGGCTATCAGTCCGTAATGGCGGTGCCGCATGATTTTTATATTTCCGGCTACCATGCAGAAGGCGCAAATAAGCTAACGCTCTGGTCGGCAACCGTGCCGCATGGGCTGGATATGGCAGCGTTTTCGCGCGGCGACTATGCAAGAGCGCTTGAGCAGAACACGATGGCGGAGACCATCTCGAAGGTTCTGTATCCGGCGGATGATCATATCGAGGGCAAGAGACTCCGGCTCAAGCAGCAGTATCTGCTGGTTTCGGCGTCGCTGCAGTCGATTCTCAAGGAGCACTGCAAGCAGTACGGCACGCTTTCCAATCTTGCCGACAAGGTCGCGGTCCATATCAACGACACCCATCCGGCGCTGTGCGTGCCGGAGCTGATGCGGCTGCTGGTCGACCAGTATGAGATGGGCTGGGACGAGGCGTGGGAGATTACCTGCAAGTGCCTGTCCTACACGAACCATACGGTTATGGCAGAGGCGCTCGAGCATTGGCAGATCGACCTGTTCCGTGAGCAGCTGCCGCGCGTATACGGCATTGTCCGCGAGATTGACCGGCGCACGCGCAACCGGCTTCAGCTTGCCTATCCCGGCGACTGGGCGAAGATCGATTATATGGCGCCCATCTCCGGCGGCGAGGTGCGCATGGCAAATTTGTGCCTTGCTGCGTGCCACAAGGTCAACGGCGTGTCACAGCTGCACACGCAGATTTTGAAAGACGGTATTTTCAGAGACTATGCCCAACTCGATGAGAGCCGGTTCATCAACGTCACGAACGGCATCGCCTACCGCAGATGGCTGTGTCAGGCAAACCCGGCGCTGACCGACTATCTCACAAAACTGATCGGCGACGGCTTTACGAAGGACGCACGGGAGCTGGAAAAGCTTCTGGGCTTCTACGATAACGAGGAAGTGCTCTCGCAGCTGCGCGCGATCAAGCTGGAAAATAAGAAGCGGCTGGCAGCGTATGTAAGCCGCGCAAACGGCGTCAATCTCGACCCGGAAAGCCTGTTCGACGTGCAGGTCAAGCGGCTGCACGAGTATAAGCGGCAGCTTCTGAACGTGCTGCATATTTTAAGACTCTATCTCGACATCAAGGACAACCCATCCAGGGAGGTCACGCCGCGCACATTTATCTTTGCGGCGAAGGCGTCTGCGGGCTATCAGATGGCAAAGCGGATTATCTCGCTGATTGTCGCGGTGGCAGACATGGTGAACGCCGACCCCGCGATGCACGGAAAGCTCAAGGTCGTGTTCATCGAGGACTACAAGGTCTCTCTGGCGGAGATTATCATTCCGGCGGCGGACATTTCCGAGCAGATTTCAGTCGCGGGCAAGGAAGCGTCCGGCACGGGCAACATGAAGCTGATGATCAACGGCGCAGTGACCTTGGGAACGCTCGACGGAGCGAATGTCGAAATCTGTCAGCAGGTGGGAGAAGAGAACATGTTCCTGTTCGGACTGCATGCCGAGCAGGTCGAAGCGCTCTGGAGAAGCGGCTATGACCCGAGGGCGTATCTGACCCCGGGATTGCAGCGGGTGTTCGATCTGATGTGTTCGGGCGCGCTGGGCGGAAAGAAGTTTGACGACATTGTCGCCAGCCTTACCTCCAATCGCTTCGGCACGGCGGACGGCTACATGACCGTGGCGGACTTTGAGAGCTACTGCCAGGCGCAGCAGAAGGTGGGCGCGACGTGGCGCGATGCGCGGAAGTTCGGCAACATGTCGCTGGTGAACATTGCGAAGGCGGGTATTTTCTCGTCGGACCGCGCGGTCGAGCAGTACGCGGAAGAAATCTGGAATCTGGATTAAGTGAAATATGCGAATTTTATTTGACAGCAAGCTGTCGCAATTCAAAACGCCGTTCGGAACGCTCCTGCCCGGACAGGGCTGTCGGCTGCGGGTGGACATTCCGGTCTCGTGCCGGACCGTGAAGGCGGAGGTTATTTTCCTGCAGGACGACGCTTTGACCGAGGCGTTCCGCGCGCCGCTGGCAAAGGCAGAGGTGAATGAACTCTACGAGGCATGGAGCGGGGAAGTTTCGCTTCCGGCAGCGGGGCTGTATTTCTACTATTTCTTCTTCACAACGCAGAACGAGGCGTTCCGGCTTTATAAACAGGGAAACGATACGAATATGGAGGCAGGCGACCTCTGGCAGGTCAGCTGTGTGGAAGACCGCTTCCCCGCGCCGGAATATGCAAAGGGCGCGGTCATGTATCAGATTTTCCCGGACCGGTTTTACGCCGCGGGTCTCTGCGACTGCACGGAGAAATTACAGCCGTACTGGGTGCATGAGGATAAAAACGACGTGCCGGTGTATCTGCCGGACGAGAACGGAAAGGTCTGGAACAACGACTTTTACGGCGGAAATCTCGCCGGAATCCGGGAAAAGCTTTCGTATCTGCAGGAGCTGGGCGTGGAACTTTTGTATCTGAACCCGATTTTCTTCGCGTTTTCCACGCACCGGTACGACACCTGCGACTACGGACGCATCGATCCGATGCTGGGGACCGAGGAAGATTTCCGGGCTCTGTGCGAGGACGCGCATGCGCGGGGGATGAAGGTGATTCTCGACGGCGTGTTTTCCCATGTGGGAAGCAGGAGCCGGTATTTTCAGGACGCGGTTTCCAACCCTGACTCCAAATACCGCAGCTGGTTCGACTTCAAGCACTATCCGGACACCTACACCAGTTGGTGGGGGATTACGGATTTGCCGTGCATCCGGAAGGACAACGAGGACTTTTTGCGCTATATCATAGACGACGAGGATTCCATCGCCGTGCACTGGCTGCGCGCGGGCGCGGACGGCTGGCGGCTGGACGTGGTCGACGAGCTGCCGGACCGTTTTGTGCTGCGGCTGCGCGAGCGGATTCGAAAGGAAAAGCCGGACGCGCTGCTGATCGGCGAAGTGTGGGAGGACGCCTCCAACAAGATTGCCTACGGCGTACGGCGGCGGTATTTTACCGACCGGGAGCTGGACTCCGTGATGAACTACCCGTGGCAGAAGGAGATTCTCCGGTTTGTGCGCGGGGACGCGGACGGCGCAGATTTGGGCGAGCGGATTATGACGCTGGCGGAGAATTATCCGGCGGACGTTCTGGCGTGCGTGATGAATGTTTTATCGACGCACGACACGCCGCGCGCGATCAACGCCCTGCTGGATCCCAGAGACGGCGAACGCGCCGAGCTTGCAAAGCGGCAGTTTTCCGATGCGGAGCTCTCGCGCGGCAAGGAGCTTTTGCGCATGGCAGCGTTTCTGCAGTTTACGCTGCCGGGTATCGCCTGCGTGTATTACGGCGACGAGGCGGGCATGACCGGTTACCGGGACCCGTTTAACCGGAAATACTATCCCTGGGGGCAGGAGGACGAGAGTCTGCAGACATTTTACCAGACGCTTGCGAAGCTGAAAAAGACGCTTCCCGCACTGCGGTGCGGAGACGTCACGGTTATGGAGGCAGGCGGCGGCCGGCTGATGTTCCGCAGAAGCTGCGAAGCGCAGACGCTGTGTGTGTGCTGCAACCAATCGGACGCGCCTTGGGAGTTGGCCGGTGCGGGAGAGCTGCTGCTGGGCGGACGGCTTTTGTCGGTTCTGCCGGGGAGAATCCGGCTGGATGCGGGCGGATACTGCCTGGTGACAGGAAAATAACATGCGGAGGAAGAGCATGAAACAGACAATCAAGCGGGTGCTGGCGGCTTTGCTGGCAGCGGGACTGCTGGTTCTGTGCGCGTGCAGCGAGAAGACGGCGCCTGCGCAGGAGCAGGAGCCGGAACAGACGGCTGCGGCGGAGACTGCTCCGGCAGAGAAGCCACAGGAAGCTGCGTCGGTGGAGGAAACGCCGGAGAAAGCGGAAGGCGAAGCGCAAACGCCCGAAGAGCAGCCGGAGGCGGAAAAACCTGCGCCGGAGGAACCTGCGGAGCAGCCGACCGAGCCGGAGGTGTGCGCGCCGATGGACGAGCAGCCGATGCAGGAGCAGCCTGATGCACAGGACACGCCGATGACGTGTACGATCAGCATCAGCTGCGCGACGATCCTTAGCAACACGGACGAGCTGGACCCGGAGAAGCTGGAGCTGGTGCCGGAGGACGGGTGGATTCTCGCGCCGGTGACGGTGGAGTTTACCGCGGGGCAGAGCGTGTTTGACGTGCTGCTGGCGACGGTGAAGGCGCAGGCGATTCATATGGAGTATCAGAACACACCGATGTATGAGACGGCGTATATCGAGGGCATCGGAAATCTGTATGAGTTTGACTGCGGCGCGCTCTCGGGCTGGATGTACCGGGTGAACGGATGGTTCCCCAATTACGGGTGCAGCCGGTATGCCGTGCAGGCAGGCGACGTGATCGAGTGGATGTATACCTGCGATCTGGGAAGCGACGTCGGCGGCAGCGGCGTGAGCCAGGGGTATGACGAGTAACAAAATAGAAACAGAAAACGCATCCGGCGGCTGTCGGGTGCGCTTTTTGTCGGGGCTGGCTATTTTTTGCGGGGTGTGGTATAATACAAAAAAAGATACAAAGGAGGCGGCAAGATGGCGGTGACGCTCAATCCGGACAAGGAGGTTGTGCGGGCGGTGAAGGAAGGTCTGAAAAGGACCGGAGGCTACTGTCCATGCAGGCTCGAACGGACGGAGGATAACAAATGCATGTGCAAGGAATTCCGCGAGCAGATCGCGGACCCCGAGTTTGAGGGCTTCTGCCACTGCATGCTGTATTACAAATCGCGCAAGAAAGGATGATAAAAATGGCAGAGCTGGTCCTTACAGAACAGAATTTTGAGGAAGAGGTGCTGCGTGCAAAGCAGCCGGTGTTGGTCGACTTCTGGGCGACCTGGTGCGGTCCGTGCCGGATGCTCGCGCCGGTGATTGAAGAAATTGCCAACGAGTACGAGGGCAAGGTCAAGGTCGGCAAGGTGAATGTGGACGACGAGCGGGAGCTGGCGCTTCAGTTTGGGGTCAACAGCATTCCGACGGTGATGGTGTTCCAGAACGGCGAGATCAAGGCGACGTCTGTCGGCTACCGCCCGAAGGAAGAAATCGAGCAGCTTCTGAAGTAATACAAAGCCCCGCAGGCGGCTGCCTGCGGGGCTTTTGCTGAGTTACTGGATGTGGACGTGGTTGTTGATGTGGTCCATGCAGTAGCAGTAGTAGCCGTTGCACTTCGAGCAGTAGCGGAACTCAAGGTTCGGATAGTCGGTGTCGGTTCTGCCGCAGACGGTGCACTTGTGGCGGTAAGGCCGCTCACCGGTTTTCGACTGGTAACCCTTTGCCCAATTGGGGTTGGGCTTGGAGCCCGCGGCATAGGGACCGGGGTTGTGCTGCTTCGGGCGGCGATAGCGCCAGGAGTTAGGGAAGAGGTTCTGAACATCGGAGCCGAAAAACAGGAAGTAGTTCGCAAGCGGAACAAGGGGCATGAGCCAGTAGAACGACAAAGGTCCAGCCAGAAGCAGGAAGACAACGTTCACTGCCGTGAAGGCAAGGTCCACCCAGGCAAGATATTTGATCTTGATGGGGATAAACATCATCAGAAGCATTCTTGTCTCGGGCGCGAGGGTTGCAACGGCGAGGAACAGGCTGAGGTTCAGGTCGGTCGAATTGACGTTGTAGCCGAGAAGCAGACCGGCAAGGTCGCACAGCAGGACACCTGTGAGATAGTAGAGATTAAAGCGGCAGACACCCCAGTAGTTTTCGAGCATCTTGCCGAACTGATAATAGCAGAACAGACTGATGACGGCAAGGAAGAGATAGCTGCCTGAGACATCGAGCAGATATGTGAACACATAGGTAAAAAGCCGCCAGATCTGCCCGTGCAGAATTTTGGACGGGGAGAAGCAGAGAAAACGGTAGACCACGCGGCTCGGGTCAATGACCGACAGCGCATAGGCGATCAGGTTTCCGATGGCGATGACGAGCATCAGGTTCGGAATGCCGCGATCGCGGTTTTTCAGACAGAAGCGTTCGAAGTTTTTGCGGAGATCTTTCATATGTCAACCTACCTTCCGGCACAGGCGTCCGCCTGCGCGGTATCATTGTCTTTCATCTTACCCGAAATGGGAAAAGAAGTCTACAGACAAAGTATGAACAATGTACAAGTTCCGTTCCATGATGAAAAGTATGGACAAAAAGCGCGGAAAACAGACGCTTTGCGGTTGACATTTTGAAAAAAGCCCTTATAATAAGAGTGCAATTGAATAGCCTTATCAAGAGTGACGGAGGGAACGGCCCGATGAAGTCCGGCAACCTGCTTTTCAGCAAGGTGCCAATTCCGGCGAAGCGATCGAAAGATGAGGGAATGTAGATTTCGTGCGCTTTGCAAGACTGCAAAGTGCATTTTCTTTTTCCCAGACAACGAAAGGAGAACAAACAGATGAGCAAGAGAATTTTTACATCCGAATCGGTGACAGAGGGACATCCGGATAAAATCTGCGACCAGATTTCAGACGGTGTATTGGATGCGATTCTGGCGAAGGACCCGCAGGCGCGCGTGGCGTGCGAGTGCGCAACGACAACAGGTCTGGTGCTGGTGATGGGCGAGATTACGACAAACTGCTATGTGGACATTGCGGGCATTGCGCGCGATACGATTACGAAGATCGGCTATGACAACGCCGAATTCGGTTTCGACGGCCGCAGCTGCGCGGTATTGACGGCAATTGACAAGCAGTCGGAGGATATCGCGATGGGCGTGGACGCCTCCTATGACGATGCAAATCAGGAGGGCGCGGGCGATCAGGGCATGATGTTCGGCTTTGCCTGCAACGAGACAAAAGAGCTGATGCCGGCGCCGATTTCCTACGCGCACAATCTGACGAAGGCGCTGACCAAGGCGAGAAAGGACGGAAAGCTCTCGTGGCTGCGCCCGGACGGCAAGAGCCAGGTTTCCGTGCAGTACGGCGAGCATGGCGAGGTTGAGCGGATTGACACGGTCATCGTGTCCACACAGCATGCGGCGGATATTGCGATTTCCGATCTGCGCGAGGCCGTCATTGAAGAGGTGATCAAGCCGAACCTTCCGTCGAGACTGCTGGACGGCGACACGAAGTTCCTGGTCAATCCGACGGGAAGATTCGTCATCGGCGGTCCGGTGGGCGACTCGGGTCTGACGGGACGCAAGATCATTGTCGATACCTACGGCGGCTATGCGGCGCATGGCGGCGGTGCGTTCTCCGGCAAGGACCCGACGAAGGTTGACCGGAGCGCGGCATATATGGCGCGGTATATCGCGAAGAATCTGGTTGCGGCGGGACTGGCAGACAAGTGCCAGCTGGAGCTTGCCTATGCCATCGGCGTGGCACAGCCGGTGTCTGTGCTGGTCGACAGCTACGGCACGGGCAAGGTGTCCGACGAGCGGCTCGGCGAAATTGTGCGTGCATGCTTCGATCTGCGCCCGGCGGCCATCATCAAGGCGCTCGATCTGCGCCGCCCGATCTATCAGCAGGTCGCTGCCTACGGTCATTTCGGCAGACCCGAGCTGGACCTTCCGTGGGAGAAGACGGACCGCGTGCAGGAACTGCTTGCAAAAGCGTGAAATTTGGGGTATCATAACCTGTAGTCAACAGGAAAGGGAGCTTCCCAATGAAGAAGATTGAAATTATGGGCTGCGGCTACATCGGTCTGCCGACGGCAATTACGTTTACGCTGGCGGGCTTCGAGGTCTGCGGGTTTGATGTGAAGCAGGAGGTCGTCGACCAGCTGAGCAGCGGAAAAATCCACATTGTAGAGCCGGGCTTGCAGGATGCGCTGACGCAGGCGCTTGCCACGGGTCGGCTGCACTTTACGACGAAGCCGGAGCCGGCAGATGTGTTTATCATCGCGGTGCAGACGCCGTATAAGGAAACCGAGGATCACAAGCGGGTGTCTGACATGCGCTTTGTCGAGTCGGCGGCGCGCGAGGTCGGTTCGGTTGCGAAGCCGGGAGATCTTTGCGTGCTGGAGTCGACGTCGCCTCCTTATTCCACGCGGCTGGTGGAGTCGATTGTGGCAGAGGTCAGCGGCATGAACAGGAGCGATTTTATGACGGCGCACTGCCCAGAGCGGATTATCCCCGGCAGAATGCTTCTGGAGCTGCGTGAAAATGACCGAATTATCGGCTCGAATCGCCCGGAGGCTGCCGAGTACGCGAAGTCGATCTATGAGAAGGTTGTGACCAAGGGCACAATCCGGCTGACGGACGACTTAACGGCAGAGATGTGCAAGCTGACAGAAAACACGTTCCGCGACATCAACATCGCCTACGCCAACGAGCTGAGCAAGGTCTGCGACCGGCTGGGCATCGATGTGTTTAATCTGATTGAGCTGGCAAACTGCCATCCGAGAGTCAACGTGCATACGCCGGGCGTCGGCGTGGGCGGGCACTGTATCGCGGTCGACCCGTGGTTCATCCATGAAAAATTTGAGGACATTACGCCGCTCATTTACGAGGCGCGGACAGTCAACGACGGAAAGCCGGCGTGGGTCGCCGAGCGCATCGGGCGCGACGTCAAGCCCGGGGCAAAGGTTGCGGTGCTTGGCATGAGCTTCAAGGCGAACATCGACGACACGCGCGAGAGCCCGTCGGTGCTGTTTGCCAATATCCTCAAGGAGAAGGGTTACGAGGTGATTGCCTGCGAACCGTTTATCCGGGGTGATGTGGCAGGATACAAAAATCATACGCTGGAAGAGGCAATTGCCGCGTGCGACTATGCGGTCATTACGCTGATGCACACGCCGTTTGTGGAAAATAAGGCGCTGATTGCGACGAAGCCGTATTACGACTGCGTCGGTCTGATGCGCAAATAACGAACAGAAAACGCCCGCCGCAAGATACTTCTTGCGGCGGGCGCTGCTATGTATTCAGAGGAGAATCGGCTGAATTTGCTCGCCCTGCATGGCGTGGCAGACGGCGTCAGTGAGCTTGGTGAAGTCGGCGACCATGGAGCGGGGCTTTTTCTGGGGACTGTCCTGCCGGAAAGGAACAAAGTAATAGTGCTTGCGGTTGAGAAGAAGTCCGATGTTCGCGGCATTTCCGGCAAGCGCGTCGTTGGTGGAGACGGCGAGGATGATGGGCGCTTCATTTCGAAGATGGGCTTTGGCGGCAAGGGTAACGGGCGTGTCGGCAATGCCGTTCGCAAGCTTTGCGATTGTGTTTCCGGTGCAGGGGGCAATGACGAGCGCGTCGAGCAGCGCCTTCGGGCCGATAGGCTCGACCTCCGGAATTGTGTGCAGGATTTCATGACCGCAGATGGCTTCCAGGCGCGCGCGGAACGCGTCTGCGGAGCCGAAGCGGGAGTCGGTTTCGAAACTCACGTCCGACATGATGGGGATGATGTCGGGGAAGACGGTGTGAAGCTCTTCGAGCGCTTCGAGGACGGGCTGATAGGTGCAGAACGAGCCGCACATGGCAAAGCCGAGAACAGGCTGTTTCATAGGACCTCCTGACGGGAAAGATAGGGCGAATCACACATGGCACGGAAAAGGATTGCCGCGGCGGTTTTCGGAGCGGTTTTGCCGGGAAGACCGGGGGCTGGGATGTAAGCCACGGGCTTTGCGGCGTCCGGGGCAATGCCGCCGGGGCTGGAGGCAAGCTCAATATATGGGCAGTCCGGGCGAAGCATGGAAATCTGCGCAGAAGAAAAAACGGGCGCGGGGACAGTGTTGAAGACGGCATCGTACTGCGAAAGACCGAGATGGTAGACGCCGGTTTCATCGGGCGTGCAGGAAAGCTGCTCAATGGTCGGGAAGTTTTTGGAGCTTCGGGAGGTGAGCGTGACGCGGGCACCCAGCGCGCGGAGTTTTCCAGCAAGGCTCTTTCCGATGCGTCCGAAGCCGGTGAGCAGTACATCGGCGTCCTGCAGGGTGATCGGCATCGCCTGCAGCGCCAGAAGGATGGCGCCTTCGGCAGTGACGGAGGCGTTGGCAAGCGCGAGAGCGGGATTTTGCAGCATGTCATAGTACGGCGTGTCTGTTCTTTGCAGAAGCGAGCGGAACGTGCCGAGTCCGCCGCCGAAGACAACGGTGTCTGGGGGTAAGGCGCTCAGAAGCTGTGCGGGTGTGAGGTCGGGAAGACCAGTGACTGCGCCGGAGGCGATGGCAGGTGTGGGCAGGCAGACGGCGTCCGCCTGAGAGGCAGCTTCGAGCGCGGAAGGCGCGCTGTCCGGCAGACCCGGCACGCCGAAGGTCCGGACGGAAAACTGCGCGCTCGACAGAAGCTCTGATAAATAGCGCTGGCGCGCATCGCCGCCGAGGACGGCAATCGTGTGAATCAAACGCATCCCCTCTTTTCTGATATTCGTTGCGTCAGCTGACAAGGGCACACACGGTTTTTCGCGGGGCAAAACAGCGCCTGGCGTCGTTCTCCTCGTCGATGGGCGTCAGCCCATCTTCCTCGTCTGCCTGCCCAGCCGCCGTTTATCCTCCGCGAAAAACTCCGAAGGACTTGCTGACCGCCCCAGTCCGGTACGCAAGTGCGTGTGCCCTTGTCAACTGACGCTTACAATAGAATATGACGCTGGAGCCTTCTGCGCGACCGGTTCGGCAAAAGTGGGCAAAAAAAGACCCCACTTACGAAAAGCGGGGAAGGTGGGAAATTGGTTCTTTCTATGCAGACGGGCAAAAGCCCTGCCGAGTTTCACGCCCGCAGGCGAGGTGCGGCTTTATCCAATAAACCACTGTGTCCAATAGCCGCCGTCTGCGCCATAGCCGACGCCGAGGGTTGTAAAGTTGGCGGAAAGGATATTTGCGCGGTGCCCTGCGGAGTTCATCCAGGCGGTCATGACCGCTTCGGGGGATGAATAGCCCATGGCAATGTTTTCACCAGCGTAGTTGTAGGCGATGCCGAAGGACTTCATCATGTCGAACGGCGAGCCGTAGGTGGGGCTGGTGTGGCTGAAATAGCCGTTATCATGCATGTCCTGCGACTTGACTGTAGCATAGCGGCTGAGCGTATCGTCGAGCCGGAGCGCGGAAAGTCCGTTTGCTGTGCGCTCGCGGTTGACAAGGGTCAGAACCTGCTGGGCAAAGCTTGATGTACTGCCGGTGTCCGGCATGTCAGGCATGGACGGCGTGTCCGGTGTTTCCGGTTCGTCGGGCGTTTCGGGTGCGGACGGACACGGAAGCGTGATGCAGCCGGACGGCGCGCAGGGAAGGCAGACGCTGCTCGGATAGCAGAAGCTGCGGCTGCGCGCGCTGCACGGGGCAGATGCTGCCTGCGCCGAGACAATCAGCGCGGCAGAAAGCGCCAGAGTTGAGACGAATGTGAAGATTTTTCTTTTCATTGGGTTTCCCTCCTTGCTTTTCTTTTTACGCCAGCCGATGGCAAATGGCAAGCTGTAAATATTGGAAGGAAATTTGCGCGTTCGCCAAAATCCTTGTGTTTTCAACAGGTTTTATGGTATACTATTAGCATGCTAGAAATCCTTGCCAGAAGAGGTGGACAAAATGGAAGAACGCGGTTTCATCCGGGACATGCTGGATGTGAAGGTTTTGATTCTGTTTGTGGCAGCAAAGGCGAAATATCCGCTGACGCTGCAGAAAATCTATGAGCTGTGTTATCAGGACGACCGGCTGAGCTATTTTGATGTGAGCATCGCGGTGCCGCAGATGGTGGAAAGCGGGCATCTCGAGCAGCTGCCGGACGGAACGTATGTTGTGACCCAAAAGGGCGCCGAGCAGGAAGAGGTTACGCGCGACTCGATCGCGTTTCCGGTGATGCAGCGGGCGCTGGCGGCAGTGGAGCGGTTCAATGCCCAGACGCGGCGCGGCGAGTTTGTCAGAAGCGAGCTTGTGGAGCAGGAAAACGGCACCTGTACGGTGCGGATGCTCCTGGACGACGACATCGGCAATCTCATGAAGCTGGAGCTGACGGCGCCGAGCAAGACGCAGGGCAGAAGCCTGCAGCGCGCGTTTGAGCAGCAGGCGGAGGCAATCTACAACGGCATTATGAAGCAGCTGCTGCGTCAGCCGGAGTAAGCCATATGCGGCGGTATGAAAGAGCGGCAGGGACGCTGCGTGTCTGGCTGCGCGAGCGCGCGGTGGGGACGGTGCAGCTTTCCCGGCAGACCGGCATCGACCCCGGAACCATCCGGCGGATTTTGTCCGGACAGCAGAGCGCAATCAGCACGAGAAACATGGTGGCGCTGGCAAAATTCTTCGGTGTGTCGCTGCACGAGCTGATGGACAAACTCTCGTAAAAGACTGTTTACAGAATATTCACCAGAAACGGCGCATACGGGATTGAAAAATTGTGCAAAATGTGGTATACTGTAGTCACAGAGGAAAAGAAAGCGCAAATCCTCTGGAAGAGGCAAAAAACGAAAGGAGCGGCTTATATGAGATTTCAGTACACCGAGAAGAAAGTCAACCTCCCGGAGAATGTTCACAAGTATGCCGAAAAGAAGGTCATGAAGCTGGAGCGGTTCTTTGGCGATGATGCCGAGGCGCTGGTAACGTTCAGCGTCGACAAGGACCGGAATATTGCAGAGATTACTGTACATGCGTCGAATATGTACTTCCGCGCACGGGAAAGCACGTCGGATATGTTCGCGTCGATTGACGCGGCGGTCGCCACCATGGAGCGGCAGATCCGCAAGAATAAGACCAGACTTTCCCGCCGCCTGCGGCAGGACGCCTTCGTCCGTACCCCGGACGTCACCTCCTTTGCACCCGAAGAGCCCGAGGAGGGCACGTTTGAGATCGTGCGCAAGAAGGAATTCAACATGAAGCCGATGACAAGAGAAGAAGCCATCCTGCAGATGAACCTGCTGGAGCATACGTTCTTTGCCTTCCGCGACGAAGACAACGACGGTGCGTTCGCAGTGGTCTACAAAAGAAAAGACGGCGGCTACGGCTTGATTGAAGACGCAGAGTAAGAATAGATAGGAAATCCGAGAGGACGCCCGTTAGGGCGTCCTCTTTTTTGTACACACAAGATGTGGATGGATGGCAAAAACGCACAAATGGTACGCCATGGTCTTTGTGGAAAAAGACGGCGAATTTTATGTTGACTTTTGTGGAGAAACTGGTATAATAACACCTGCGTTCGAGAGAGCGCCTGGTTTTGAAAATTGATTTGAAAAGTTCGAAAGAATTTGAAAAAAGTTCTTGACAGACGCAAATCAATGTGATATAATCAGTAAGCTTTCTTCGGAGAGCGTGTCACAACGAAATAGAGTGATTCAAAAAACTTCGAAAAAAGTTCTTGACAAGCTCGAAACTCTGTGATATAATAAATAAGCTCGCCAGAGAGTGAGCGACCGCAAAGAATGCGGAGTGCACCTTGTAAATTAAACAACGAGAAACATGAACAAACACCTTGGACA